>Ga0210387_10000014_pt1 | contig 216450 bp, 172 predicted proteins | sample IncBWC7OmetaG_FD_160108 | JGI IMG/M metagenome (GOLD analysis project Ga0210387, IMG submission 160108) | Forest soil microbial communities from Barre Woods Harvard Forest LTER site, Petersham, Massachusetts, United States - Inc-BW-C-7-O ...
GCTCTAAAATTTTTCGACGATCACGACGAATTCTATTGGAACGTCACCGGCGACGAGTGGAGCATCCCCATCGAATCCGCTGGCGCCCACATCGTCTTCCCGCAAGGCACTTCCAACCTCCGCGCCCAATCTTTTACCGGGGCCTACCGCTCAACCGGGCGTGACGCCGACGTCCAGATCTCCGGCACCGGCGTGGATGTGCAAACACGCGATCCTTTGCCCATGCACGAAGGCCTCACCGTCGCCGTCGCCTTCGACAAGGGCGCTGTCCCCGAACCCACCGCCTTCTCCCGCCTCTTCCTCTACCTGCGCAGCAACTGGCCCCTCTTTATCCCGATCGTTGCCTTCTTCGTCATGTTCTGGTGGTGGTGGACCCACGGCCGCGACCCGCGCCTCCGCCCCATCGCGGCTCAATATCAGCCACCCGACAATCTGACTCCCGGCGAAGTTGGCACGCTCATCGACAATTCCGTGGACATGCGCGACATCACCGCCTCCATCGTCGACCTCGCCGTCCGTGGCTTTCTCGTCATCGAAGAAAAGCAGAAGGACCAACTCCTCGGCCTCACCCACACTAAGGACTATGTCTTCCACCTGAAAAAATCACGCCCCGAATGGAGTTCCCTGAAGCCCCACGAACAGGAACTTCTCGACGGAATCTTCAGCGGCGGAAACGCCGGCGACGCCGTCCCCCTCGATTCCCTTCACAACACCTTCTACGCGAACATTCCCGGCATCCGAAACCAGATCTTCGCTGCATTGGTCGGAGATGGTTATTACGCCCAACGCCCGGACAGCGTCCGTTCCACCTACTTTTTGTTCGGCATCGTCACCGGCGTCATCCTCGTTGCCGGCGGCATCTGGATCGCCAACCACTCCGGCATGCAGCCGCTTCCCTTCGTCGTCGCGGGACTCCTCACCGGCGCGATCATCTGTGGCTTCGGTTGGTTCATGCCCGCGCGCACCCAGGCCGGGGCACGCGCGCTCGAAGGTGTCCTCGGCTTCGAGGATTTCCTCGCCCACGTCGAGTCCGACCGCTTCAACCGCATGATCAAAACGCCCGAAATGTTCGAGAAATTTCTGCCCTTCGCCATGGCTCTCGGCGTCGAAAAAAACTGGAGCAAGGCCTTCCAGGGTATCTACACCCAGCCGCCGCAGTGGTATCAGGGTAGCTACGGCCTCAATTTCTATCCCTACATGTTCGCCAATGATTTGAATCACATGTCTTCGATGGCAGGTGACGTCATGACCTCCGCCCCGCGCAGCGCCGAGGGCTCCGCTTTCGGCGGTGACGGCGGTGGTGGTGGTGGCTTCTCCGGGGGCGGCTTCGGCGGTGGCGGCGGCGACGCCTTCTAGCCCCTACCCCAATGCAGCCGCCGGCTATTCGCTCTCGCGTAACTCCGGATTGACCCGGCACAACGACGCGAATAGAATCCGCTGCACCAGTGACCATGGGAGCGTTATCCTGCACCAAGCCTTCGGACTCAAGCGGCGCGCCGCAATGCCGCTGGCGCGATCTCTACCGCGAAACGGAACTCTACAAGTGCGCCGTACGCCTTTACACCAAGCCCCTCTTTTCCTGGCGTAAAGCCTTGTTGACCTCAACCGACAAAAAAGATTTCTACGATTTCGCCCGCCGCGGCCCCCAGAATCTCGCCGCAATCCATCGCGCCCTGCAAAAGGAATCCTTCATCTTCCGCCCCGGCGTCGCCCTGCACCGAAATTTCCGCGGCAAAAAGCGCACTCTCTACATTTACCCTTGGGAAGAGCGGCTCGTGGATCTACTCCTCTACCGTCTTCTCTCCGCCCGCCACCATCATCGCTTCTCCACAAACTCTTACGCCTACCGTCTCCGCGGCTTCGGCTTGGACCGCTGCCAGCATAAAATTGCGGCTCATCTCGCTGGCGCGCGTTCCCCGCTCTTCGTGGTCAAACGCGACATCTCCAGCTACTTTCCTTCAGTGGACCAGAATCTTCTCCTCCAACAGCTGGAGCAAATCGTCGAGCCCGGCGATTATCTCTCCCAGTTGCTTCACCAACGCGTTCGCTTCCAGTTTGAGGAAAGGGGCGCAATTCACACCGCGGTCCGCGGAATTCCCTTTGGAACGCCAATTTCCTGCTTCTTCGCCAATCTTTATCTGGCTCCCCTCGACCGCCAACTCGATTCCATCCCCTCCCTTCTCTACTTCCGCTATGCCGACGATCTACTCTTTTTTTCCGAACAGAAAGAAGCGGTTGTCGAAGCTACCGCGCGTTTTGACGCAGTGGTTACAGAACGCCGTCTGTCCAGCAAAGCCAGCCACGAGCAGAATCTTTTGCTCTCCAAAGACGCGCGGCGCTCCGAAGGATTCACTGCCGCCTCCAGTTTCCGCCACCTGGGTCTCCAGTTCTGCGCTGGCGGCGAAATTCACCTCTCCCGCGACAAATGCAGGAAAATTTGCAATATCTTCCGTTATGCTTTCCGCCGACGCCGCGCCAAATTCGCCCGGATTCTCGATTTCCGCAAGCGCGCCCAATTCGCCGTCGAACTCGCCCGCCGCGCCCTCCATGACAGCGTCCGTAACGTTGCCATCATCGATTACTACCTCAAACACGTCACCGGCGAATCTCAGCTGCGCCTGCTCGACCGCTGGCTCGCCGAGGAAGTCCTCTCCATCGCCTTTCAGGGCGGCCACAAGAAGGGCTACTTCCGCTTGCTTCCCTACGAATCCCTTCGCGCCATGGGCCTTCCCTCACTCGTTCATCGCCGCCGCGAAATTCGTCACGGACAGATCGAAGCCCCCTTCTTCGTCTGGAAGCGCTATCAACAACGGAAAAGTTCCAGAGAGACAGCCGCCAGGCTGCTTCCGCCAAAAGCGGAATCGCCGGCTTTCTCTCCATGCCCTGAAGCAGTGACGGCACATTCCTCTTCGGAGGGCCTTGTGGGAGAGGGGCGTCACCTGTAGAGGGGCCTTATCGAAGTACGCAAATCTGAAGATTTGCGTACGTTTTCCGGGTTGTTTCTCTGGAACTCGTTTGCGGAGGCGCAATTATGGGTTTTTTCGACTCTTGGGGTTCGCTCGTTGCGTGTCCGGTCTGCGGCACCCGGCGCGCCAGCAAATTCCTTTGGAAAATCAAATGTCGGAATCCCAACTGCCGGAATTTCGATACCGAATATGCTGCGAAAGCCGATCTGGCTATCATCCGCAACAAAAATGCCGCGGAAGTTTTCTCGCACCTGAAAGGCACGTTTACTCCCGGCGTCGGCTCGATTCGAATCCGCTACGAAAATTTCCGTGGCGACCATCTCAACTATATTGCGGACGCGAAAGATGCCTACCGCGCGGGAGAGTTCGTAGTCATGCGTGTGGCACCAACCGGGCGCCGCATCGCGTTCCGTCTGTCATCCATTCAGAACCGCGGCGAACTCGAGGCGAGTTTGGCATCGCAGGATACGAAAAATATTCCAAACGTCCGGGAACGTCGCATCCTGGATTTCCACCTCCGCCGGGGAACCAGTTCCCAGCTCTTCCGCGAAGTACGAGAAAAATACCCCGAATACCGGCCCTGAACTTTCCGTTTGCCGTTAATTTTGCGACTTAATCCCCACGCCATACGCTTCCAACACATCCTGCAATCGCACCACTCCCAGCAACTGATGCACATTCGCCCGGCTCACCACCGGTAACACATCCAAGTGAAACGTCCCCATGCGGTCCAGAGCATCGTCCAACGGATGATCTGCGTGCACGTGCGGAAATTCTCCCGTCTTCAGAAGTGTTCTCACCGGTGCGCTCGGGTTGCCATCGCGCGCCGCGCTCTCCAGCTTCTCTCGCGTTAGCAGTCCCAGCACTCCCCGCGTATCGGAAACAATCCACGTTCGCTGTGGCGCCCCTCCTGCCAACTCCAGGGCCCTCTGTAACGTTTCTTCTGTGCTCAACATCTGCACGGCCGGCCGCATCACCTGCATCACCTGCCGTCGCGTCTGCTGCCCGCGGCCAAATTTCGGCAGGTGAATGCCGTCCTGCTCCGCAAGCACCTCGTAGATCGGCTCTTTCTGCAACCGCGACGCAATGAAATAACTCACCAGGTTCGAAAGCATCAGCGGCACAATCACCGCGTAATCCCGTGTGATTTCGAAAATCATCACCACCGAAGTCATCGGTGCCCGAATAATTCCCGCAAACGCCGTCCCCATCCCCACCAGCGCGTAAGCACCCGGCGAAGCAACAGAGCCCGGAAAGAAATGCTGCGCCACGCTTCCCACCGCCCCGCCCAGCATCGCCCCCAGAAACAAGCTTGGGCCAAAAATTCCTCCCGCGTTCCCCGAAGCGTAGCTCACTGCCGTCGCCACCAGCTTCAGCACCAGCAGCGTCAGCATCAATTTCAGCGTCAGGCTGTCGTTCAGCACATCGCCGACATACTGGTAGCCGACACCCATCACCGACGGCACAAACCACCCCATCACCCCAACCACCAGCCCGCCCGCCACCGGCTGACACCATACCGTCTTCGCCGGCTGCCGTTTGAACCACGCCCTCAATCGCAACAAAAGTTGCGAGAACGCTGCGGATACCACGCCACCCGCAATCCCAAGAATGCCGTACGCAATCAGCTCCCACGAACTCACCAGCTGATACTGCGGCACCTGAAACAGCGGCTCATTGCCCAGCAGCAACCGCAAAACGCCCCAACTCGTGGCCGAAGCCAGCACCACCGACCCAAGCACCGGCGCGTGCAAATCGCCGACCACTTCCTCCAGCGCAAACAGCACCGCCGCCAGCGGTGTGTTGAATGCCGCCGCAACCGCAGCCGCCGCCCCCACAGGCAGCAGCGCTTTTACCTTCTCCGGCCGCAACCCAAGCGCTCGCCCCAACACCGACGCGACTCCGCCGCCAACCTGAACCGCCGGCCCCTCGCGACCGAGCGGAATCCCGCTCGCCAGCGTCACCGATGTGCAGAAGAATTTCCCCAGCAGCGTCGAAAAACTGATGACCCCGCCGCGCGCGTAAAGCGCCGCCTTCGTCTGCGGCACCCCGCTTCCCCGCGCATCCGGAAAATATTTGTACAGCAGATATCCCATCACCAGCGACCCGGCAACGGGAACCAGGAACCTTCTCCACGCAGCCGCATCCGGCGGATAAAGCCGCGCGCCAAATCGTCCAGTGATCTCGATGAACGCCACGACGATCAGTCCAACCAGCGCACCTATCAACAACGTAAGAACGAGGAACACCTGCTCTTCGCGGTCCGCCAGGAACGATTTCCATGTCGATACCGGATAACTCCACCAGGCCGCGCGGGCCGGTCGACCCCCGGCTTCCAGCGGTGTTTGCATCGAATCTTCTTGTTGGGTCAAGGAGTCGTCCTCTGCTTCGCAACGAACCGGGCCGCGCCCGTCTATTTCCGGTTTTTCTTTCGAGCAGCAATTGGCCGCGATTCCAGCAACTTTCCGATAGACTCGACCAGCGAGTAACCATGCGAGCGCAACTCCACAATCCGCTGGGCCACCACTTTTTCCAGAAGTTTCTCGCCGCGCGGCTGCAGCGACACCAGCACCTGACGCCGGTCTTCCCTGCCCCGCGTGCGTTTCACAAATCCGTGCGCTTCCATTCGATCAACCAATTCCACTGTGCTGTGGTGGCGCAGCGCCAGGCGTTCCGCTAGCGCACGGATGCTGGTTTCCCGACCGGGCTCAAGCCCGCGAATCGCCAGCAGTAGGAGGTATTGTTGAGGTTCAAGCCCCGCCAGGCGCGCGGTCGTATCGCCTTCCTGCAGGAAGCGCCGGATCAGGTATCGAAGTTGTGCCAGCGCGTGGTATTCCTCGTCGGTTATCCGTGCCGCCATGACTCAAGTCTATCGTATCACGATACATTTTGCCACCCGCCCGTAGCGTCCACCTTCAGTGCTTGCCCTGACGAAGGAAGGGTGGCCCCGCTCGCTTTCGTGTCCGTCGCCAACCCACAGATAATCCATAAAAAGTTGTCATCCTGAGGGGCGCGCCGCATGCGCCCCGAAGGACCTCAACGTATGCGCCAACCACAATTCTACATTTGAGATTCAAAAGTGCCGGCACGCCGGGTGACGTGCATCCCCTCACAACCCCTTCCGAAACGCCTTCTGCGTCTTGTAATGCTCGTACCCATTCCGCAAATAAAATCTGTGCGCCCGTTCCCGCAACACGTTCGACCGCACCGACATGCTCTTGCATCGCTTGCCGCGCGCCCACTTCTCTGCCGCCGCCAGCAGCAGCGCCCCCGCCCCGTGGCTCCGCGCCGTCTCGTCCACCACCAATCCGTTCACTTCGGCCCGCCGCTCCACTTCCACCAGCGGCGCGGTGCTCACGTGAATCCACCCTGCCACTCCGCTTTCCCCTGTGTCGGCCACAAAACACGCCGCATCCTGATCCTTCAATACCTCTCTGAGCCGCACCTTCATTTCCTTCGCGGATGTTGGATACCCAAGTTGCCCGGCAAGCTCTGCAATCCTCCCTGCATCCGTCAGGCGCGCGCGCCGCACGGCAACATCACCGGCCTTCATTCTTTCGCTCCCTTCCGCGCAGCCGCGCCTGCACGGCCTCGCCTTCCAACTCGCGCAATGCATCCGCCGCGATCCACCGGGAAGCACGGGACTCTTTTTTCCGCAGCCGCCGCGCCGTGGCAACCGCCGCGCGATTCAATCGCCGGTTCCGTTTGCCGATATTCCGCAGCGCCCAATTCACCGCTTTACGCACAAAATTGCGTTCATCCCCGGCTTCCCTCTCGATTACTTTCAAAAACTTCAGATATTTGGCGTCCCCTGCAGATTTATCTCGATACGCAAGATACGCCGCCAAAGCAAACCCGGCGCGCTTCTGGAACTCCTCCTCGCGTCTTGTCCACGCAAATGCCTTCGCCCACGCGTCTTTGGCAAACACGAACAGGTGGCAGCATGTCCCGTCGCAACTATCCCAGTTGTCGAAATCGCGCACCCACAATTCCATCTGCGCGGCCGTCACCTTCCCGGGCTCGCTGATCATTCCCGCCAGAATCTTCGCATCCTGAATTCCGGTGGCCCACAGCGCCAACCCAAGCGAGTGATTCTTCCCGATTTTCCTCGCTAACGCATCAAGTTTTGGTTTTGAAACGCCGAAGACCTTCTCGGCGCGGATTCCGTAACGCGCCATCCCTTCCACATTGCGCTTCGTGCCCAGCCTCCGAAGCTCGCCTAGAACGCGTCTGACGCCCCACTCCCCCGCAGGTGCGCCTTCGTGCTTTTTCTTACCACTTCTCGTCGGCATCGGCAAACAACCCGTAGCACAGGCCTCAGCCTGTGTCCGCTCCGCTCTTCACTGGCCACTGGTCGCTGGCCACCGCTCACACTCTCTCAGAACGTTTTTTCGGAATCGATAAGGATCGTCACCGGGCCTTCATTCACCAGCTCCACCGACATCATGGCCTGAAATATCCCGTTGCCCACGAAAATTCCCAGCTTGCGAAGCGCCTCCGAAAACTCTTCGTACAGCTTCTTCGCAAGTTCCGGCGGCCCCGCCGCAATATAGCTTGGCCGCCTCTGCCCCCGCGCGTCGCCATAAAGTGTAAATTGCGAAACAACAAGCGCGCTCCCCTTCACGTCCAACAGCGAGCGGTTCATCTTCCCCTGCTCATCCTCGAAAATCCGCAGGTTGGCCACCTTCTCTGCCATCGCCCCCGCCACCTGCGACGTGTCTTCCTTTCCCACTCCAAGCAGCACCATCAGCCCCGGGCCAATCTCTCCCGTCGCTCGCCCCTCCACCGTCACCTTCGCGCGGCTCACCCTCTGCACCACCGCTCTCATAACCTCTTCTTCTCTTTCTTTACTTCGTTACATCTTTACTTCGCCTCTTCCTTCTTCGCAGGCTTCCTCGGCAACATCTCCGGCAACTCCGCCACATTGTAAGCAAACACCGCCAGCACCTGCGCGCCTTCCGTCAAATCATCCCACCGCACGTGGTCCAGCACATCCGCCTGCGAGTGGTGCATCTTGTCGTAGTCCGCCACTTCCTGCACACACCAGAAGCCCGGCACGCCCGCCGCATCGAACGGCACGTGGTCAGATCCTCCTTCGCTGCGCAACGACGGCTCCATGATCCCGAGCGGCTCTGCCATCGGATACATCACGCGATCGATGGTCTCCCGCACGTTGTAGTTCCCCATCAACCCGATCGTCAGCACCTTCCCCGTTCCCGTATCGTGCACCAGCACTCCGGAAATCTTCCCCAGTTCATCCTTGTGCGCTTGCACGTATGCTTTCGAGCCGTTCAACCCCTGCTCTTCACCGGTAAACAGCACAAAGCGAATCGTTCGCTTCGGTTTCACACCCAGCTTTTGCAACGCTCGCGCCGCTTCCAGCACAGCCATCGATCCGGTCCCGTTATCGGTCGCCCCGGTGCCAAGATCCCAGGAATCCAGATGCGCGCCGATAATCACTACCTCGTCCGGCTTCTCCGTCCCGCGAATCTCCGCCACCGTGTTGTACACCTCCACCGGCTTGCCGCTGAACGAACCCTGCACATTTAACTCCAGCTGCACCGGCATCCCCGCATCCAGGAGCCTCCAAAGCTGCAGGTAATCTTCGCGCTCCAGATACGCCGACGGAAACGCAGCCGGCTGATACTCCCTGGAAGCGGTCGACATATTCATCAACCCGAACGTCTTCTCCGAACCGGTGAGCATCGTCAGCGCCTTCTCTTCCGTCATCATCTTTGTCAGCGCCGTCCGCATCTGCATGTAAGCCCTGTTATCGAAATTGCCTTCCCTCTTCGGATGGCTCACGGGAAGCGAGGATTGCCCAAACGGCGTAAGAATCGGGTTGATGGGCTGTTCCATGTCGCGCGGCCGCGTCACAACCACGATCTTTCCGCCGAGCTTTCCTCTGTACTTCTCCAAATCTTCCGGCTTATCAGCATCGACCCCAATCAGCTCGCCCTTAACGGTCCCGTTCGTCGCGGGAGACCAACCAGCGCTCGCCAACGTCAACTCATGCAGCGCAGGATTCACAATCCGTCCGCTGGCAGGCCCGCGCGACCAGCTATTTGCGATGCTCCAGCTCTCCAGGTGCGCATTCTCCAGTCCCAGCGCCTTGAACTGTTCCTGCGTCCAGTGGCTCGCCCGATCCAGTTGCGGCGTTCCGGTGAGCCGCGGCCCAATCTGTGTAGTCAGGTAAGTCAGGTCCGCCCTCAACTGCGCCGCATCACCTTTTACCTGTTCGATAATTTTCTTGTCCGTCTCGGCAACAGCATCCGTCCTCGGCTTCTCCAGATTCGTCGCCGCAGGCGCAACCGGAGATACCGGCCGCCGCGGAAGCATCTCCGGCAGCATCGCCGTGCTGTAAGCCCAAGTGGCCAGCACTCCCGCCCCTTGGTTGATATCGTCTTTCCAGACTTTATCGAACGTGTCCGACTGGCTGTGGTGCGTCTTCGGATATTCCGCCAGATCCTGCACGCACCAGAATCCCGGCACGCCCACTTCGTCAAACGACAGGCTGTCCGTCCCGTACTCCCGCGCCATCGTAGGCTCCAGCATCTTCAATTCGCCCAGCGGTGCGATCACGTGGTCCACAATCTCCCGGTCTTGATAGTTGTCGTGCAGCCCGATCGCCAGCACCCTCCCGGTCCCGCTGTCGTGAATCAACGCGCCCGAAATTTTCCCAAGCTCGCTCTTGTGCGCCCTCACGTATTCCTTCGACCCGATCAACCCCTGCTCCTCGCCGGTAAACAGGACGAACCGGATCGTCCGCTTCGGTTTCAAATCCAGCTTCGCAAGCGTCCGCGCGGCCTCCATCACCGCCATCGATCCCGTACCGTTGTCCGTGCTCCCCGTGCCGAGGTCCCAGGAATCCAGGTGAGCGCCGAGAATCACCCCCTCGTCTGGCTTCTCCGTCCCGCGAATCTCTCCGACCGTGTTGTAAACCTCCACCGGCTTCTTCGACAACGAGTTCGAAATCTCAATCTCCAGCTCCACCGGACCCTTCTTCAACATCCGGTAAATCATCCGGTATCCTTCGCCGGTGATGAATGCCGTTGGCAACAAGCCCATCTGGAATGGTTCCGTCGTGCCGTCCGTCATGCTCAGCAATGCGTGCGGCTTGTTGGAGTCCCGCAGAACCGCTACCACTCCTTCCTCCTTCAGGAATGCTGTCCGCTCCTTCGCTGCTCGCATGTATTTTTCGTAGGGATCCGGCTGCCCCGGCTCTCCAGCCTGTGGCGGCGGTTCCTCCAACGGATGATAAATCTCCGCATTCTGGTCGATCGGCTTCGGCGGCGAAAGTGGCCTCGGCTCCTGAATGATCACGATCGCGCCCTTCAGTTTCCCTTTGAATTTTTCGAAGTCCTCGGGTTTCTTCGCGTCGAAGTAAACCACCGGGCCCCGTACCTTGCCCTTCGTGTTCGGTGCCCACGCCGAAGAAGCGATCGTCAGCGGATGCTCTGTAGGAGCGGTAATTCGCGCGCTAGCCGTCCCGCGCACCCACGCATGCGGTATCGAATAAGACTCCAGGTGTACGTTCGTCAGGCCGTATTTCTTGAACATCTCCGCGGTCCAATCATTGGCCCGCTTCAGTTGCGGCGATCCCGTCAGCCTCGGTCCGATCTCATCCGAGAGGTACTCAAGATTGTCCATCAGTTCGCTGTGGTCGTGGATCTCGCCCAGAATCTTCGCGTCCGCCGCGGCGACGGGATTCGTTTCTTCGTTCGCAGCGCGCGCCGTCCATGCCCTGCCGGCCAGTATGCACAACACCAACCCGACCACACCGATGGCTTTGCGGTTCTTTTTCATCCCACTCTCCCCTGAAGGGTATCGTCGCTCTTGATTTGAACTGTTTCTCGTTCGAGGGCCAGTTCAGCCCTTTTGTGAGGCAACCTTCGCTGCCCCCTTAGACGTGCTGCGTGGCGGAACGGGTTTCACCCGCCGCTTTCTTTTTGCGCCCCGTGGTGTTTTCTGGCAATTCGGGCAGAAAAAGCTGCTGCGTCCCGCCACAACAATTCTTCGTATCACCATCTTGCAGCGGTAACACGCTTTCCCTTCCCGTCCGTACGCTTTATGGTGCAGCTGATACTCTCCCGGCTCTCCCTCCGCGTCAAGAAAATCGGAAATCGAAGATCCCCGCAGAACAATCGCCTTCTCCAGGATCTGTTGCAGCGCCCGATGCAGGTTTTTGACTTCTTCGACGCTCAGCCGCGCACCGATCCGCGCCGGGTGAATCCTCGCCTTCCACAAGCTTTCGTCCGCGTAGATGTTTCCCACCCCGCGCAAAAATCCCTGATCCAGCAGCATGGCCTTGATTCGCGCTCGCCGCGCCCGAACCCGGCGCTCAAACTCATCCATCGAAATTTTCAAAGGATCGGCGCCAAACCGCCGCAATTCCTCCCGCAGCTTCTCGCCGGCCAGCAACGCAATCCGCCCGAACCGCCGCGGATCAATGTACCGGAGTTCCCGCCCGTCATCCAGCAACGCCACCAGGTGCGTATGCTTCGCCCGAGGCTCGCTCGCCGGCCTCGGCATCATAGTTCCTGTCATCCCCAGGTGAACCAGCAGCGCAGCTTCCTGCGCAACGCATTCTGTCTCCTGCAATCGCTGCAAGCGCAGCAGCATGAATTTTCCGTACCGCTCCACCGCGCGAATCTGCGTCCCGGGCAGTTCCCGCTCGATCTCAGCGGGATTGTCCATGAAGTCCGTCTTCCCCAGCTCAACGCTCAGCACGCGCCGCCCCGCAACCTCGCGCTGCAACCCCCGCGCCAGCGTCTCCACTTCCGGCAATTCCGGCATCTCAACCTTTGGTGTTGGCGCAAGTCTCTTTCTTCTCTGCGCCCTCTGCGCTCTTAACTCGGTCTTCTCTGTGTTAAATCCGATTCATCTCTCTTCTCTTCCAATCTCACTTCTTCTGATAATTCGGATACGGCGGATGATCCGGAATCACGACTGGATTCTTCTTCAACGCCTCCAGTGTCACCTGCACCGCTTTCTCCAACTGTGCATCGTGTCCCGTCGCCACTGATGCCGGATCGTTCTCCACCTCGATATCCGGCGCGATCCCGTGATTCTCCACTTCCCATTCCCCATGCAATCCGTAAATCGCCACACGCGGTGAAGTCACCCGCCCTCCATCCATCAGTTGCGGGTAATTGTAAATTCCCACCAGTCCGCCCCACGTCCGCGTTCCCACCAGCGGCCCCACTTTATCCTGTCGGAACATCCATGGCAGTGCATCCCCGCCCGACCCCGACATTTCGTTGATGATCATCGTCTTAGGCCCGTAAACTTGCATCAGCGGCGAACAAAACTTTTCGCCTTCCCGCGAAATCGCGCAATTCCTCAGCGGACGCTTCAGCATGTCAATGATGTAGTCGGCGATCTCTCCCCCGTGGTTATAGCGTTCGTCGATCACTGCCCCCTGCTTCTCCGCCTGCGCGAAGTAGAACCGATTGAAATTCGTCCACCCGCCCACCGCCGTATCCGGCACGTGCACGTACGCGAGTTTTCCGCCGCTCAATTCGTCCACTTTCCGCCGGTTGTCTTCCTCCCACGCGCGGTTGCGCAGCGGAAACTCATTTTCCACGGGAATCACGGTCACTTCCCTCGCGTCTTTGCCGTCGGGATTCGGGCCGATCTTGATCTTCACCTGCTTGCCGGCAGTATTTTCAAAGAAGCTGTAAACGCTCTCCGGCGGACGCACCTCGCGCCCTTCCACCGATATCAGATACTCCCCTGTCTTCGCATCCACTCCCGGCTGCGTCAGCGGCGCCCGCAGCATCGGATACCAATTCTCTCCGTTGAAAATACGTGCGAATCGATAGCGCCCGTTCTCCACCTTGTAATCCGCGCCCAGCAAACCGCCTTTCACCTGGTTCACCTTCGGCGTGTCTCCCCCGCTGATGAACATGTGCCCCACCGTGATTTCCCCAAGCATCTCGGTAAACAAATAGTTGAGATCGGCCCTGCCACCGACGCCCGCGAGGTACGCCCGGTATTTTTTCTCCGCTGCTGGCAAGTTCAACCCATGAAGATTTGGGTCATAAAAGAAGTCGCGCTGGATCCGCCAAGTTTCGCGGTACATCTGGTCCCACTCCGCGCGCGGATCGGCATAGACCTCCATGTCCCCCAGTTTGAGCGCGCCTTCGCCCGCCTTCGGAGCGGCGCCCGTGCCGGCGATCACCCACGCCGTGCTCGGCGGCGGCCCTTGCCGGAACAGTGCCTTTTCTCCATTGGCCGATACCGCAAAATCGCTCACGCCGTTGGTATACGGCTCCGTCTTCCTCGTTTTTAGTTCAAACTTGGCGACCGTCAAAAGTGTCGGCTCGCCAAAACGCGGAACGTCCACGATTTCGGAGAGGAACAGCACGCCGGCTTTTCCTGCATCCAACTGTACGTAGTTCGCTTCACCGATCGGCAGCGCCACGATTCGCTGCCCGATCCCCTCAAAATCAATCGTCACCGCGGCAACTTCCGCCTTCTTCTCTCCTTCCTTGCCTTTCTCCTTATCCGCATCTTTCCCGCTGTCTCTCGCTTTGTCCTTATCCTTGTCCTGATCTTTGTCCTTCTCGCCTTCCTTGCCCTTTTCCTCTTTGCCAACCTTCTCTTCGTCGCTTTGCGGCTCGATCGGATTCGGATCGCCTTTCTTCAGAACCACCGCATAAACATTCCTCGTCAACGGGTGCTGGAAACTCGAAAGATCCAGCCAGCCCGCCGTCAATCCCACATCCGTGCTGGCCGCGAAATATAAAGTCTTGCCGTCCTTGTCGAAAACCGGATACCGCGAATCGGCAGTCCCGTCCGTAATCTGCGTCTCTTTCCCCGTCTCCAGCGAATAGACAAACACCCCGTGCAAATGGTTCTCGAGGTATTTGTCGTAAACCATCCACTTGCTGTCGGGAGACCACGTCCCCGTCGGAAATCCTCCCGGATCCTCGAATTTCTCCGTCGAAATTTTTACCGGCTTGCCCTTTTCAATCTCCACGTACCACCGGTTCAGCCGCTTGTCGTTGTACGCGATCTTCTTGCTATCCGGAGACCATACCGGGCTGTAAAAATACGACGGCGGATTCCCCAGGTTGATCTTCTTCGCTTCTCCCAGGCCGCTTTGATCCACCACGTGAAGCTCATACTCCCCTGACTCATCGGAGAAAAACGCAATCCACTTGCCGTCGGGAGACCACGCCGGGTCGCGTTCCGCCGCCCCTGTCGTCCGCGTCAGGTTCCGGAAATTCCCCTTCTCCGCCGGCACGGTCAGTATTTCCCCGCGCGCTTCAAACACCGCCCGCTGCCCGGTCGGTGAAATTCCCGCATTCGCGATCTTGTCCGCCGGCTTCACCCAGTGCGCCCGTGTGGCCGGCAGGTCCCCGTTCACCCGCACCTCAAGCCGCTTCGCGCTGCCCGACTTCGGATCCATCACGAACAATCCGCCGAATTGCTCGTACACCAGTGCGTCCGGTCCCGCCGAAACGGATTTCAGGTCCAGCCCTTTGTTTTCGACCGCTTGCTTTACGGCCTTGGTTTTCGTGTCGTAGGCAAACAGGCTCACCGGCCCGTTACGATCCGAGAGAAAATAAATCGTGTCGCCAAACCAGACAGGATTCGAATCGTTGGAATTCTCGCGCGGTATCTTCACCAGTTGCAGGTCCCGCAGCGACACGATATAAACCGGCGTCGTCTGTCCTCCGCGATAGCGTTTCCACGCCGCCTGCCACTTCAGGTTCGGCACATACGCCAGGTGCGTCGCGTCCGGCGAATACGACCCGCCCTCCGCTCGCCACATCGGCAGCCCTTCCGGCACTCCCCCATCCGCAGCCACCGTGTACAGCCGGTCAAAATCTGCGTACGACTCGCGGGCCGAATTAAACAGTATCTTCTTCCCGTCCGGCGTCCAGCCCACGACCACATCCGCGCCAGGATGCCACGTCAACCGTTTCGGCGCCCCGCCCTCCGCCGCCATCACGTATACGTCGGCGTTCCCGTCATACTCCCCGGTGAACGCGATCCATTTTCCGTCAGGCGAAAACGCCGGATGCGTTTCATGTCCTCCGGTCGTCAGTTGCCGCGCATCTCCGCCGTCGCGCGGCACGCTCCAAAGATATCCGCCATAAACGAACACCACCGCACTCTTCGAAATCGTCGGCTGCTGCAAAAGCAAGGGCGAATCCGCCGCCCCAGCCAGACTCGCGCAAATCAACAACCCCACCGCCGCAAACCACCCCACGTAATTGCGCATTCAGTCCCCCGTAGCGGCCACCTTCAGGTGGCCAATCTTGTGTTTGTAGCGGCCGCCTTCTGAGGCGGGCGCTTTTTGTCCGTCCCGAACGAATTTACGAGATCGGTGCCTTTTGGCTTCCCAAATCCTTCAACGTGACATTTATTTCATCCCCGCCCAAAATCCGGGCCCCGAAATCTCCTTCGCGTCCTGCTTCTCCGCATAACTCTTCACCATCGGCGCAATTTCCGAACTCTTCCCCACCAGCACAAACGTCAAATTCTCCAGCGGATAATGCTTCGCAATGATCTGCTTCGCCGTTTCCAGCGTCACTCCGTCGATCCGCTCCTCGAACTGGTTCACTTCGCTGTCGTCCAATCCCAGAAATTCATTCCGCAGAATCACCCGCGCCAGTTGGCCGGAGGTCTCGATCGTCGGTGGAAACTGCCCCTTGATATAGCTCTTCGCGGAACTCAACTGCTCGGCGCTAATTCCGTTTGTGTGCAGCTTCTTCAGGACCTCCAACGTCAGTTCGATCGCCTTCCCGGTCGTTTCATTCCGGGTGTAGCTGAACATCGCAAACGGTCCCGGTTCCTTCTGCAGCGAAAAAAACGATGTCGCCCCGTACGATAATCCGGATTCCACCCTCAGCGCTTCATTCAGCATCGATGTAAACCGCGACCCGAACACCGTGTTGACCACCTCGATTGCCACCCGGTCCGGATCCGTCGCCGTAATCCCCACATTTCCAATCACAAAATACGTCTGCGTCGCGTCGGTTTTGTTCACCAGCAGCAGTTTCTTGCCCTTCATCGGGCTTGCTGTTTCTCCCTTCACCGCCGGTGCCGCTTTCGCCGGCCACGCGCCAAAAATCTCCTCAATCTTCTTCTTCATCTCCGTCGGATTAAAATCCCCCGCCACGGCCAGGATCGTATTTCCGGGCGTGTAGTACGTCTCATAAAACTTCACGATCGCATCCCGCTGAATCTTCTTCAGTGAATTTTCGTCGCCGCCGGTCGGCCTCCCGTATCCCCTCCCGTTGAACAAATACCCTTCGTAATACTCGAAAATCACGTCGCGCGCGCTGTCCTTCGCCGCTTTCACCCCATCCACGGACTGCGCCAGCAGTTTCTCCACCTCCGCCTGTGGAAACGTCGGGTGCAGCAACGCGTCGGACACCAGCTCCAGTCCCTTCGCAGTATCCTTCGAAAGAAATTCCGCTCCGAAGCTCGAATAATCCGCCCCCGCATCCGCTTCAAAATTCCCGCCGATAAAATCAATGTCCCCCGCGAACTGTTGCGCCGTTCGCGTCTTCGTGCCCTTCCGCAACAATCCCGCGGCCGTCGAAGCCAGCCCTTCCTGCCCCACCGGGTCCGCAAGGCCGCCTGCCTTCACGATCCCCGCCACGCTCACCATCGGCACGCTGTGCTTTTCCAGCAGCAGCACCGTCAACCCGTTCTTCAGCACCACCTTCTCATGCGGCGGCATCTGCAACTTCTGCGCCCGAACCGCCGGACTCCCGGCAAGCCACGCAAGCGCTAGGGCCAGGGCAACCGTCCTCTTCGTTGGCATTCTCATGGCTTGCCTTTCTCCCCGTTTTCCGGCACCAGCGTCGCCACCGTCCGGTTGTTCGCTCCGAAATACTGCTTCGCCACCCGTTGCACATCTTCCTTCGTCACCGCGCTGTAGTTCTTCGCAGCGTCAAAGAATTTCCGGTAATCCCCGAAAAACACCTCGTACGTCCCCAACGTATTCGCCCGCCCGTTGATCGTCCGCACCTGCCGGTAAAATTCCGCCAGCCGAAAATTCTTCGCCTTTTCCAGTTCCCTGCCCGAAACCGGAGCGCTTTGCAGCCGCTCCACCTCTTCATAAATCGCCTTCTCGCACGTCGCCGGGTCCACGCCTTCCTTCGGTTGCGCCAGAAACAGCATCAGCGTCGGGTCAAACGCGTTGTCCGATTCCGATTCCACATCCAGCGCGATCTGGTCCTTGTCCACCAGTCGCTGGTACATCCGCGAACTCTCCCCCTGGAACAGAATCGACCTCATCACGTTCAGCGCGTAAAAATCCGGATTGTTCGTCTGCGGCACGTGGTACGCAATCATCAGCAGCGGCAATTCCGCGGGCTTCCGTACCACCAGCCGTCTCTCTCCCAATTGCTCCGGCTCGATCGTCGTCACCGGCGGCGGCGGTGCGTGCGACGGAATCGGCTCCAGGTATTTCTCCGCCAGCGCGAACACCTCTTCCGGCGTCACGTCCCCAGCCACCACCATCGTGGCGTTGCTCGGCGAATAGCCCATTGCAAAATGGTGTTTCAAATCCTCCATCGTCCAGTGCTCGATGTCGCTCATCCAGCCCACCACCGGCCACTGATACGGGTGCGCGATAAACGCCGTCGCCCAAAGCTGCTCGTCTAGCAATCCCTCATTCTGCCCGTCCACGGTGCTTCGACGTTCGCTGGCCACCACGCCCCGCTCGCTCTCGATTTTCTTCGGATCGAAGCTCAAATCGCGGATGCGATCCGATTCGATATCGAAAATCAGCTCCAGCGCGGTACGCGGAAACCAGTCCTGATACACCGTCACATTGCGCGTGGTGTACGCATTATTCGACCCACCATTATTCTCCATCGCCTTGTCGAGTTCTCCCGGTCCGTACTTCTTCGCGCCGTTGAACATCATGTGCTCGAAAAAATGCGACAGCCCGGTCGTCCCCGGCCGCTCGTTCCTCGACCCCACCTTATAAAACGTATACAGCGCCACGTTCGGAATGCTGTGGTCCGTCTGGACCAGGATCTTCATCCCGTTCTTCAGCGTCTTCGTCGCCACCGGATATTCCTGCGCGCCTGTCCGGCAAACGCACACCACAACCGCCAGAAGCACCAGCAGTGCCACCCGTTTAACCCATCTGCTTTTCATTGGTTTTTCCTTGAACACAACCCCAGGTATTGGACGCACAGCTTTCAATTAAAGCTCACGTAGCGTCCACCTTCAGGTGGACCCGCTTGCCCAGGTGAAAGGCTCTTTAAGGCAGCGGCACGCCGGGCGTGGCCACGATCCCCGCCATCTTCAGCAGTTCCAGATACTCCGCTTCCGTGATCGGCGAGATAATCAGCCGCACGTTTTTCAGCAGCTTCGCTTTTCTCAGCGCGGAGTTCGCCCGCATCTCCGCCAGCGTCACCGGCCGCGGCAGCTTCTCAAATGCCCGCAGGTCCGCCACCAGGTTTTTCCCCTTGTGATCGTGCGGGTCGGGATAGGGGTCCCGCGTCACTTCCGCAATGGAATAGAGCGAACGCTCCGGCGCGGAGTGATAGCACAGCACGCGATCCCCGCGCTTCACCTGCTTGAGCGCACGGATAGCGTCGGGCTTCGAACCCGCCCCGTGCCACATTTCTTTGCCCTTAACGAAAAGTGTGTCCCAGTGGTAGTGGTGCGGGTCGGTGCTGAATATCCAATAATGTCGTGTCTGAGGAGTCGCGGTCGCCATCTTCACCCAAAGCCGGGGAAAATATACACGCTCGAACGAGGAAAACCAAACAAAATGTGCGGGACAGGGGTGCTCCGATGTGCAAAACCCGAAAAAATACGCCCAGGCATCCCAGTCTTGACTATAAATTCCTTATTTTCTTTTGCTTAGAGAAGCATTGCCTTTGAGCCACGTTCTTCCCGGGACCTCAGCCCAAATCAATGTAGATGTCGTCTCCGCGCACCTCAGTATGATAACAATCCACGGCCGCGGCGGGATTTTGGACCACCTTCCCATTCGTAACATCATATTGCCACCCGTGCCACGGGCAAGCCACCACTTTGCCTTCCAGCGAACCCTGTCCCAGCGGCCCCCCGCGATGCAAGCAAGTGTTATTGATCGCAAAAATCTTCCCCCCGACGTTGGCCACCGCCACCGCCTTCCCCTCCACCTGCAACTCCCGTATCGTCCCCGCCGGAACTTCCGCCACCTTCACCGTCCTCACAAACGCCATAGTCTGGGCCCTCCGCCAGTGGCACAGGCACTCTTGCCTGTGTTCTTCGCTCGCCATTTTCTATTTTCGAACTTCAATCTTCGCTTTATCTTGGTTCAGGAACCTGCGCAATCATCACGCTCTTCTTAAACTCTTCCGCCATCTCCGGCCGCAAGCGCACTTCCGTCGGCCGCTTCGCCAGAGTCATGTTGTCAATCTTGTCCTGCAATTTCAAAAGCGCGTAAAACAACGCCTCCGGACGTGGCGGGCACCCCACCACATACACATCCACGGGCACCACCCGATCCACGCCCTGCAAAACCGAATACGTATTGAACGGCCCGCCCACGCTCGAGCAAGCACCCATCGAAATGCTCCACTTCGGGTCCGGCATCTGCTGCCATATCCTCTGGATCACCTGCGCCATCTTCAGCGTCACCGTCCCCGACACGATCATCAAATCCGCCTGCCGCGGCGATGGCCGGAACACCTCCGCCCCAAAACGCGCCATGTCAAACCGCGCCGTCGTCGACGCAATCATCTCAATCGCGCAGCAAGCCAGCCCAAACGTCAGCGGCCACAGCGAACTCTTCCGCGCCCAATTGAACACATAGTCCACCGAGCTGATCAGCACATTCTTCTCAAACCTCTGATCAATCACTCCCACAAGCGCCCCGCATCCTCATGTAGGGGCGGCTTTACGCCGCCTTCTTTCCTTCGCGTACTGGCCGAACTTCAGATCGGCCCGCTTGCCTTTGTAGCGGCCGCCTTCCGAGGCGGGCGCCTTTTGCCGACTCCTAGATGTAACGCTGGTCTTTCAAGCGCGTCTTTAGCGCCCCGAATGAATTTACGGGGCCAGCCTCTTCTCTGCGAACCTCTGCGCTCTCAGCGCCTCTGCGTTATCCTTGCTCTTTTCTTGTACGACGACCAATCTTCAGGTCGCCCACCACCTCCATCCGCGCAGTATATTCCCCGCCTCCGCCCCCGTCAAAAATCTCTCGCAATCCTCGCCTGCCCTATTTTTGCGCGGCCCCCGCGCTTACCGCCCTCACCGTCAACTCCTCCGGCATCCGCGAATGATCCGGAAAATTCCCATACAACTTCTCCCCCGGCTCACCCGCCGTCACCGCTAGCACCAGGTACCTTCCACCCACAAAGCACCCTTTCCAAGACTGCCCCACGCCTCCGAACACCTCTTCCCGGTCCCCGCGCGACTTGATCGAATTCATCCCCACCTTGAACGCTCGCAACTCCTCCGCTACGCGCCGCGCAATCTTCCCGTCGTCGCACGCAATCGAAGACACCAGCGCCCCGTTCGACACGTTCATCTCCGAAATCAGCTCCTCAATATGGTCCACCACCACGATCGTATCCAGCGGCCCAAACGGCTCGCTGTGATACAGCCGGCAATTCTTTGGAATATTCAGCAGCGCCGCCGGCCCCACGTACGCAGAAGTATCCTGGTTCGGAAAAATCATGCTCTCCTGCACTCCGCCTTCAAACAAGCTGATCGCGCCCTTACCCAGCGCCTCCACGTACAGCACCCGCAGCTCTTCCACTTTCTTGCTGTTGATCAGCGGCCCGAAATCCAGCTTCGGCAGCGGGTCGGTCTCGTTCTCCACCATCACCGGATTCCCGTACCGCAATCCGCGCAGCAACGGTAAATACATCTCCAGAAACTGCGGAAACAGTTCCCGCTGCACCACGTACCGCACATACGCCGTGCATCGCTGCTTTCCGTAATCGAATCCCTTCTTCAACTGCTGCCCCAGCCCGGCCCAATCCGAAAACTGCCACACGCCGTACGTGTTCACCCCCTCCATCTCCAGCATGTATCGCTTGTTTTCGTCGTACAGCGACGAGGCGATCACCCCGCCATTCGTCTTCCCGCCCACAAACGCCAGGCAATCCACAAATTCATTTCGCACCAGCGCTTCGCTCAACTGCCCGCCCGACCCGCTCACCAGCGACACCGGCAGCCCGCACTTCCGCGCCACCGCGTGCGCTACCGTCAGTGCGTAGAGCCCGCCGTCCGTCGGCGTCTTCGAAATCGTCGCGTTCCCCGCCAGCGCCTGCACCAGCACCGCGTGCATCAGCACCGACATCGGATAATTCCACGACGCGATATTCGAAATCAGCCCCAGCGGCGTCCGCTTCTCCAGCATGCTCTCGATGTTCGCAACGTACCACTCCACGCCGCTGATGCACCGCTCGATATCCGTCAACGCCTGCGCGTATGGCTTTCCGATCTCCCACATCAGCAGCAGCGCAATCAATTCTTTCTGCTTCTGCAATCCCGCCAGGCATTCGTTCACGCGCCGCCGCCGCTCATCCAAATCCGTCCTCGCCCAGCCGGCAGCTTCGGACTTGGCGAATTTCACCGCCATCCGCGCGGTCTCCAGCTCAATCATCGGGATCTTGCCCAGGCTCCGCCCGTCGATCGGCGATTCGTAGTGCTTCCCGAACCCCGGGTCCTTCCATTCCCCTTCCATCAAATTCAGAACGCGCCCCTCGGAATCAAACGCTTCCGGCGCTTCCGCTTTCATTCGTGCAAACAGGCTGCTCCACTCGGCAACAGGCGCGACAATCGGCATCTACGGCCCCTTTCCTTGATCCACAAGCCATAATTATAACTTTGCCCGCGCCGCCCGTTCCCTCAGTTTTTCTTATGGACCCTACAAGGAAATATTCTCAAACTTCCGCCCAATCCACGCATCGCCTCACCGTCTTGCGGAGACTATGTCTGCTCGGGGCCCGCGAGAGCTCACTGTTCTTCCCCTCACCAAGCGCCAGAGGCGCGACAGCAGTTAGCCCAGTGCGTAAGCACTGGGTAAGCAGCGCAAGAAGGTTCTAGCGCCGGAGGTGCGACACATTTCTTCGTGCGAACGTATTAACTTCAACTCGCTTGATCCGCGTCAACCGACCTCTCCATTTTTCCACGCCGCCAATTGAATTTCACCCGGCTCGCGCGCCTACTTTTTCACGTCCGGATCCTGAATCTTTTTCGCGATCATCTTCCAATACCCCACCGGCCGCAACCGCTGCAAGATCTCCGCCTGCTTGCAATCCCGCCCAATCAAAATCCGCGGCTCGTATTTTTCCACGCCCTTCAATATCCGCGCCGCCGCATCCTCCGCCGTCGTAATTGCCACGCGATCAAACCGCGAAACGCTGTCCGGATATAAACTCGCATTCGCCCGCGCCCCCAGCCTCGCTCGCTTCGCAATCGCCGTCTTGATGCCCCCGGGATGCACGCTGGTAACGAAAATATTCGTCCCCTCCAGTTCGTGCCGCAGGGATTCCGTGAACCCTCTCACCGCGAATTTGCTCGCGCAGTAAGCCGTCTGCCCCACCACTCCCACCAGCCCGAACACGCTGGACGTGTTCACGATATGCGCCCGCCGCTCCTTCCTCAGCAGCGGCAGAAAATAAAACACCCCGTGAATCACTCCCCAGAAATTTATGTCCGTCAGCCAGCGAATGTCTTCCAGCGACAACTCTTCAAATTTCCCCAGCACCGCCACGCCCGCATTATTAAACAGCACCGTGGCCCGCCCGTGCTGGGCCGCCACCTCCTCCGCAAACGCCCTCACCCGCGCCTCGTCAGCAACATTCACGATATGCTGCGTCACTTTGCCCTTCGGCGAACCCAGCAGCCTCCCCGTCTCCGCCAGCCCTTTCTCATCCACATCCGAAATCGCCAGCGACGCGCCCATCCCCGCCAACTGCTGCGCCAGGCACCGCCCCATCCCCGAACCCGCCCCCGTAATCACCGCCACGCTTTCGCTCAAAAATCCCATCGGCACACCCTCTCGCTTGGATTTACGGCAAACTCATCGCTAATTTCTATGGAACCCAGGTTTGTCGGTAGCAACGTCCGGTAAGAATCTATTCCGTTCGGCAGGATCCTTCAAATGTATTCGTAACCTTACTAATTCCAGCCTTTGTAGCGGCCGCCTCCTGCCCTGAGCGTAACCGAAGGGTCCGAGGCGGGCGCTTTTTCTTCTAGGCGTTAACTCTTTATCCCGCCGATCAACAGAGCACCTTCCGCCTTAAACGCCCGCAACTGCGTCGCATCGCGAAACCATCGCCCGCTGTAAACCTCCGGCAAAGGAGACGGATCGAACACCCGTTCCTGCCCAACGTCCGAAAATCCAGCAGTGCGAAAAATCTCCGCCCACTCCTCCGCCGCCAACAGATGTGTTGGCACGGCCAGCAGCGGCCCCCACTGGTGGCAATGCGGATTGTCCCGGTAATAATTGATCAGAATCCACGCAGCCCCGCCCGGCCGCAGCACACGGAAAATTTCCCGAATCCCCGCCGCGGGCTCCGGCCAGTAATACGCCGATTCCACCGATATCGCATGATTGAAAAAATTCGCTTCCCAGGGAATTTCCCCCGCTTCCCCAGTCGCATAAAGAATGTTCTCGAAATCCAGGCTCGTCCGCCGAGCCACGCGGATCATCTCATCCGAAACATCCATCCCCACCACGCGCCCCTCCGGTACCCGTTTCGCCAACCGCCGCGCCAGCCACCCCGACCCGCACCCCACATCCAGCACATTATCCGCAGCCGCCAGCCGCATTTTCTCCACCACCGGCAGCGCAATCGGCAAATGGTCCTGCTCCATCCCCTCCCCGCGCCCAGCCTCTGCCCACCGGTTAAACTCTTCCCGCAACAATTCCCTGTCATCTGGCGTCGGCATTTCTCTCTTCATTCTCCCCTGTAGCGCTGGTCTTTTAAGCCAGCTCCTTCTTTCCCACCGCCACGCTACTTCCCACCTCTCGGTGGCGCCCACGCTTTTTCCGGAGCCTCCCCCGCATCCCAATCTCTCGCAAACGGCCCCGAATACGGGTACTCCTCCGCCTTCTCCACCAATCCAGCCCGCACCGGATTCAACCAGATGTACCACGCCACGTCCGAGGGTGCGTCCTTATCCCTCAGAATGTGATCGTAGAATGACACTTGCCATAGTGTCTTCTGGTTTCGCGCCCAGAAACCGTAAGATGTCCTCTGCTTGAATCCATTCATGAATTTCAAAAGATCGGCATTAAGGGAACTCCCCTGTAACAGGAGATGCAGATGGTCTGGCATCAGGCAGAAAGCTCTGACAAAGAACGAATGCCTCGCGCTCTCTTCCTTCAGCACTCGCAACACCCAACCGCAGAGCGCCTTCCCGTGGAAATAGCTCACCCGGTCAAGGGCGCAGACGGTTACGAAATACCAGCGGCACCCGAGATAGTTTTCGGGGCAGAGCCGGATATCCTTGTGTTGGGGAGCCTCGTCCATTGCGCAGCATTTCCATCGCAATGTATATCATATAGTTATATAGTTATATCAAGAACAAGAGCTGGCTTAAAAGACCAGCGCTACATGGAAGAATTAAGAATAGGGGCGAACCTCGTTCAGGCGCCCGCGCCCTGCACCTTCACCAGCAATTCCGCAAACTTCTGCTTCCGCTCCGCCTGGTCCTTCCCGCTCTCCGCTTCCGCCAACTGCGTAATGTTCATCGAGCAGAACTTCGGCCCGCACATCGAGCAGAACTTCGCCTCCTTATAAAAATCATCAGGCAAATTCTCGTCATGCATCGCCTTCGCCGTCGCCGGATCCAGCGACAACTCAAACTGCTTGTTCCAGTCAAACAAAAACCGCGCATAGCTCAACGCATCGTCGCGGTCCCGCGCTCCTGGCCGGTGCCGAGCCACATCCGCTGCATGCGCCGCAATCTTATAGGCAATCACGCCCTGCTTCACATCCTCCGGATTTGGCAATCCCAAATGCTCTTTCGGCGTCACGTAACAAAGCATCGACGCTCCATGCCACCCGATCATCGCCGCCCCAATCGCGCTCGTAATGTGGTCGTACCCCGGCGCAATGTCCGTCACCAGCGGCCCCAGCGTGTAGAACGGCGCCTCATGGCACCATTCCATCTCCTTGTCCACCTGCTCCTTGATCTTGTCCAGCGGCACGTGCCCCGGTCCTTCGATCATCACCTGCACGTCGTGCTCCCAGGCCTTCTTCGTCAACTCGCCCAGCACCTTCAACTCGGCAAACTGCGCCTCGTCGCTTGCATCCGCAATGCACCCCGGCCGCAAGCCGTCGCCAAACGAAAAGCTCACGTCGTGTTTCTTGAAAATCTTGCAGATCTTCTCGATATTCTCGTACAGGAAATTCTGCTTCTTGTGATGCTCCATCCAGTGCGCCATCAGCGAACCGCCGCGCGACACAATCCCCGTGATCCGCTTCCGCACCAGCGGCACATGCTCGCGCAGCACGCCCGCGTGGATCGTCATGTAATCCACGCCCTGCTCCGCCTGCTCTTCAATCACTTCCAGCATCAGGTCAATGCTGATATCTTCCGGTCGCCGCACCCGCGAAATCGCTTCGTACACCGGCACGGTCCCAATCGGCACCGGCGAACTATTGATAATCGCTTGCCGGATCTCCGGAATATTCCCGCCCGTCGAAAGGTCCATCACCGTATCCGCGCCATAATGCACGGCGTGATGCAGCTTCTTCAGCTCTTCGTGAATTTCCGAAGTCGTCGCCGAGTTCCCGATGTTCGCATTGATCTTGCAGTTGAACGCAATCCCGATTCCCATCGGCTCCAGGTTGCGGTGATGGATGTTTGCGGGAATGATCGCGCGCCCCCGCGCCACTTCGCTGCGCACCACTTCTGGGTCCAGTTTCTCGCGCTTCGCAACGTACTCCATCTCCTCCGAAATCACGCCAAGCCGCGCCAGATGCATTTGCGACATGTTCCGGCCGCCATTCAAGCTGGCCTGCGCCGCTTCCCTCTTCTCCACCCAGCTATCGCGCATCGCCATAAAAAGCCCCCTAGAACAGTGCGCCGTCTCCGGTCGCCTGACTTCAGCCGGAATCCCCTTGGTCGTCTCCGCACTGTAAGAGTGGAATTATGGCACCGCAAGCGGGTTAAGGACAACTATTGGGAAAAAAGCGGCGGCTCGATTTTCTGCATGACCAGCTCGCGAGCGTTCTGCGCTCCTCCAAATGTGGCGAGCTGACAGAATGCTGCTCGGAACGCATTACGTGAGGGAAGTCATGGCAGTCCCTACAGGTTAAGTCGCGCGGTTCCCGACCACTCCTCGGGGCCGTGTTCTCTTTAGTACAGTTGTCCGAGGATCTTCTTGGTACGGTGAGAGTGGCTGTGGAATGCTCCAATTGATTGGCGTTCCGGCCGGATCAAGAGGCCACTGAAACTCCGCGTCGATCTGAATTTCGTCCTGCGGTCTTTAAGTCGGCGTTCCGAACCTGAATCGCGACTTGCTTCTTTAACTCTGATAAACACCTCACGGGACCACCGTGTGGAGGGATACCAAATCATGACCGTTATCCAAGGCGCTCCACCCTACTCGAATCCCCAACGAATCAGAAATCTCCCGCTTTCCCTCCTCGCCCTCGCGCTCCTTTTCGCGTCGTGGCCTCAGGGACTCTCAGCCTCTCAGGACACCCAGGCTCCCGCGCAACCCCCCCAAGGTGTTCCGTACGCCCCGCAATCTCCCGACCAGTTGCAACAGTTGGTCGCCCCGATCGCTCTCTATCCGGACTCGCTGGTGGCGCAGATCCTGGCGGCTTCCGCATTCCCCGAACAGGTCGTCGAGGCGAATCGTTGGGTCCAAGCGCATTCCGATCTGCAGGGCGACTCATTAGGTCAATCGGTGGACCAGCAACCCTGGGACCCCAGCGTCAAGGCCCTTGCCGCCTTTCCCTCAGTCCTCGGTAACATGGACAAAAACCTCTCCTGGACTTCCTCTCTCGGTGACGCCTACTACAACCAGGAGCAGGATGTTATGGACGCCATTCAGGTTATGCGCCAGCGCGCGGAACAATCCGGCAATCTCAAATCCACCCCGCAGCAAACCGTAACCGATCAAGACTCCAACATTTCGGTTCAGCCTGCTAATCCCCAGGTAGTCTACGTCCCTGCATACAATCCATGGTTGGTTTACGGCGGTCCCATCGTCGCCTGGCCCGGATGGTACCCCTATCCCGGCATTTGGTTTGGCGGGCCGTACCTATCCTTCGGAGTCGGCTTCGGAGTCGGTTTCTATGGCGGCTATGGCTGGGGATGGGGCCATTGGGGATTCGACTGGCATAACCACTACGCAGTCTACAACCACAACAGATACTATTCGCAGAGCAGAACGTTTTATAACCGCAACACCTACTACCGGGGCGGCAATACCCGCGGCAGCGCTGGCTTCAACTCTGCTCGCAACGGTGGCGCTCGCGCTGGCGGATCCAACTCTGTCCGCAACGGCGGCGCACGCGGGGGCAACGTAAGCGGCTCCAACTCCGCACGCGGCAGTGTCTACAATCGTCCCGGCGCCTCTCCCAAGCCCTTCGAAGGGAACAACCGGGTCGCTCGCGGTTACGCTCCAACCAACGGTCAAAACGGCGTTCACTCAGGCGCCTACAGCAACTACGACCACGGCGGCGAAACGCGGAGCTATTCCTCGCGCGGAAATGCAAGCCTCAATCGCGGTGGCGGATCTCCCGGCGGGGGATCTCACGGGGGCGGCAGCGCGTCACATGGTGGGAGCGGTGGTGGTGGTGGTGGCGCTTCCCATGGTGGCGGTGGCGGCCATCCTCATTAATTGAACTGTCATTCAGTTCCGGGCGGATCTTGAAATTCAGAAATGGAGAAAAGAACTATGCGGCGAGCGAAGCTGAACTTCGAAAAATTTCATTGGATCCATTTTCCCGCTTTAGCCGTAGTCGCGATCCTCTTGACCGGCTGCTTCCCTGCCCGTTCCCCGGCCCAGCAAAACGGTCAGAAGACTTTTTCCTCCGCGGAAGATGCCAGCGCCGCTCTCCTTGCGGCAACCCAGAGTAACGACGAAAAAGCGCTGCTCGAAATCTTGGGACCGGATGCAAAGCAAATCGTCTCCTCGGGAGACGATGCCGAGGACGCTCTCAGCCGCGCCACTTTTGTCGAAAAATTTCACGAAATGCACCGTTTGGTGAAAGAACCCGATGGAACCGTAACCTTGTACATCGGCGCCCATAATTGGCCCACGCCAATCCCCATCGTCGCCAACGGCAGTTCATGGTATTTCAACACCGACGCCGCCAAGACCGAAATTCTGGCCCGGCGTGTCGGCCGTAACGAAATGTCCGCCATTCGCATTTGCCAGGAACTCGTGGCCGCGCAGAAAGAATATCGTTCCGAGCGCAAAAGCGAGTACGCCGCCAAAATCTTCAGTGATAAAGGACAGAACAATGGCCTTTACTGGGAGGCGCCGGAAGGTGGCACCCAGAGTCCCATCGGCCCGCTCGTTGCCTGGGCGGTGGCTGAAGAAAACGCCGCGAGCCGTGGCGAAGCGCCCGTTCCATTCCGCGGATACTACTTCGAAATTCTGACCCGCCAGGGGAAAAATGCTCCAGGCGGCGCCAAAAGCTACCTCACCCAGGAAAAAATGAGCGATGGCTTCGCTTTCGTGGCCTACCCCGCCGAATACCGCTCCTCGGGCGTCATGACTTTCATAGTTGGTGAAGATGGCATCGTCTTTGAAAACGATCTCGGCAAGAAAACAGAAGCCCTCGCCAAATCCATGAAGGAATTCAACCCCACGCCAACCTGGCAAAAAGCCGACCTCGATCTCGAAGAGGTCGCCTCCGAACAGAAAACCAATTAACTCCAACGTAGCGGCCACTCTTCCCCCGGTGCCCCAGGTGCCCCCTTTGCACCTGGGCTCTTGGGTTTTCCCCCTCTTCCCTCTGCTCTGCGACCTCTGCCTGCCCTGAGCGGGCTCGAAGGGTGCTCTTTCTCTGTGCCCTCTAAGTTAAATCTCTTTTCCCCTCTTAACTCTTCCCTCCCTGCTTCTTCTCCAACTCCCCCCAACGCGTGTACATCGTATCAATCGCCTCCTGCGCCGCCTCCAGCTCCAGCGACAACTCCCGCAACCTCACCGCATCGCTCATCACCTGCGGATCCAGCAGCAACTCGTGCTTCCCCTGCAGCTCTTTCTCCGCCTCCGCAATCCGCTCCTCCATCGTCTCCAGCTCTCGCGTTTCCTTGTAGCTCAATTTCTTCTTCGAACCGGCCGCGGCGCCGGCCGCCCGGATCTTCTCCCCCCCGCGCTCCTCACTCTTCGTCGCTGCCAACTGCCCTCGCTGCCAAATCTCCCACTGCGCGTAATCCGCAAACCGCTCCGCATTCCCCATTCCGTCCAGCCCCAGCACCACCGTCGACACGCGGTCCAGCATGTACCGGTCATGCGTCACCAGCACCAGCGCCCCGCGATACTCCAGCAAACTCTCCTCCAAAATCTCCAGCGTCGGAATATCCAGATCGTTCGTCGGCTCGTCCAGCAGCAGCACATCCGCCGGCTGCAGCATCAATTGCGCGATCAGCACCCGCGCCCGCTCTCCTCCCGATAGCCGCCCCACCTTCTGGTTCAGCGCCTCCCCCGAAAACAAGAACCGCGCCGCCCAAGACGCCACATGAATCACCTGCCCCTGGTAAATCACCGCGTCGCTGTCCGGCGCCAGCGCCCGCCGCAAAGTAATGTCCGGATCCAGCTCCCGGTTCTGATCGAAATACACAATCTTCAGATTCTCCGCCGTCTTGATGCTCCCCTGCTCCGGCTTGTTCTCGCCGTTCAGCAGCCGCAGCAGCGTCGTCTTCCCGCTTCCATTCGGCCCCACCAAGCCAACGCGCATCCCCGACGTAATCACAAAATGAATGTCTCGGAACAACGTCCGCCCGCCCATCCCGTGTGTCACCGCGTCCAGCGTCATCAACTGCTTCGTCTTCCGCTCGCTCGCCGTAAAATCAATCTTCGCGCTCGTCGTCCGCGTCCGCGCGTTCAACTCCGCCAGGTCTCCAATCAATTTGTGCGCCGTATCAATCCGCGCCTTCGATTTCGTCGTCCGCGCCTTCGGCCCGCGCCGCAGCCAGTCAATCTCCGTGTGTACTCGATTCTCCAGCGCCTCCTGCCGGTTCCTCTGCGCGTGCAGGTACGCCTCTTTCCCTTCCAGGAATGTGCTGTAATTCCCCTCCACGCGAAACGCACCGTTCTCGTAAGCGGGATTGATCTCCACGATCGCCGTCGTCACATTCTCCAGAAAATACCGGTCGTGGCTGACCACCACGCACGCAAATGCTGCATTTTGCAGCACCCCTTCCAGCCACTCGATTCCCGCCAGATCCAGATGGTTCGTCGGCTCATCCAGCAGCAGCACGTCCGGCTGCTGCACCAGCGCCTCCACAATCCCCAGCCGCTTCCGCCAACCTCCCGAAAGCGAATCCGCTCGCGCATCCAGCTCCCCAAATCCTGCGCGCCCTAAAGTCTCCGCCTTGCGTCCCGCTCTCTCGGCCTCCGCCACCTTCGCCCCATCCAGCGCCGCATCCACCACCGATCGCACCGTATCCCCTGCCGCATACTCCGACATCTGTTCAACCCCGCTGACCCGCATCCCCTTCCGCACTGCCACGTCCCCGCTGTCCGGCAACACCCGTCCATCCAGCATTGCCAGCAGCGTCGACTTCCCCGACCCGTTCGGCCCCACAATCCCGATCCGGTCTCCCTCCGACACCGTAAACGAAATCTCCCGAAACAGCGGCGTAGCCCCAAACCGCTTCCCCAACTTCTGCGCGCTAATTATCGGTGGCAATGAACCCTCTATCTTCCCAAAACGAAATTTCTACCCACACCCAAGCGCTGGAGGCGCGACACACATTAGCCCAGCGCGTGAGCGCTGGGAAACACGTTACTAAAACGGAGAGCGCCGTAGGTGCGACAGATTTCTTCCCTCGCCTAGCCCAACTGAATCCAGCCGCCATGCGTCACCATAAAACCCCAATTCAGATTACCAGCCACCTCTCTCACTCGCGAATCCTCTCTTTCTGATTTCCCCTCTTTCCGCTCGCCCCCTCCATTGACACCCTGCCACCAAAACGACTAACGTACTTCCAAATCAATCGGAGACTCCAATGAAAACACTACTTCTCACCGCGCTACTTCTCGCCGTTCTTCCCTCATCCGCTCAAGAAACGTCCGATCAACCCATCATCAGCAAATCTTCCACCCAAAAATTTGCCGCCGTCCCCGGTTTCCCCGATTGTGCAACCTTGGCCGTCCTGCGCGGCGATCCCTTCAAAACTTCCTCCGTCGTGCTGCTCAAATTCACGCCCGGCTGCATCGTCCCCTGGCACTGGCACACCAACCCCGAAAGCGCCATTCCCCTCAGCGGTCTTCTGGAAGTTTCCATGCAGGGCGAAAAGCCCATCATCCTCGCCAACGGCGACTTCGGTTACATCCCTCCCAAGCACGTCCACCAGGCCAAGTGCGCCGGCTCCAAGCCCTGCTCCGCCGTCTTCCTCCTCGACGGCCCCTTCGACATCCACTACGTCGACAAGTCCGGCACCGAAATCCCCGCCGCCCAAGCCCTCGCCGAAGCCGAAAAACTAATGACCAAACCCGGCGCCAAGCCCGCCGCCAAACCTTAATCGCCCGGAACCCATCTCTCCTGTGGCACAGGCATTCGTGGTTACCTGGGTTGCGCCGAGGGGCCTATGCTCTTGGGTTTCTCCCCCTCTTCTCAGCGCTACTCTGCGAACTCCGCGCCTCTGCGTTAGCCTTATTTCCTCTCGTTGCTATTTTCTATTTTCTGTTCTCCTTCCCCACCCCCATTCCCAAACCGAACCTTATCCACAGCCTTTCCTCCTCTGTGGATAACCAACTAGCAAATTAACAAAATTCCACTTGACATTCAGCGAAACTAAAGCGAAACTGCTGCGTCAATCCCGCTTCCCATCCCTCGGGGACAGCGAATCTACCGGAGTTCCCGATGTCCGTTACCTCAACCCTTCCTCGCCCACCCATCCACGATTCCCGCTTCTTCGATGCCCTCAAGCGTTACTGGGGCTACGACGCCTTCCGCCCCCGCCAGGAAGAAATCGTCCGCGCCCTGGCCTCAGGCCGCGACGTCTGCGTCGTCATGCCCACCGGCGGCGGCAAATCCCTCTGCTACCAGCTTCCCGCCGTCCTCCAGGAAGGCCGCACCGCCGTCGTCATCTCCCCGCTCATCGCCCTCATGCAGGATCAGGTCGCCCAACTCCGCCACATGGGCATCCCCGCCGTCTTCCTCAACAGCGCCGTCCTTGAATCCGATCGCCGTGAACTGAAACAGAAAGCAATCGCCGGCGAATACCGCCTCATGTACGTCTCCCCCGAACGCGCCGTCATGGACGGCACCGCCGACTGGCTCCGCCAAGTCCCGCTCTCCTTCTTCGCCATCGACGAAGCCCACTGCATCTCCCAATGGGGACACGACTTCCGCCCCGAATACCGCCAGCTTGGCAAACTCCGCGCACTCTTCCCCGATCATCCCATCGCCGCCTTCACCGCCAGCGCCACCCAACAGGTCCGCCACGACATCGTCGACCAGCTCCACCTCCGCGACCCCCTCAAATCCGTCTCCAGCTTCCGCCGCGAAAACCTCCGCTACTTCGTCCGCGAGTGCAAAGGAAGCATGCAGGACGACTGTGTCGTCGGAGCCGTAAAGAAAGTGAACGACGGCAACGTCATCGTCTACACCCCAACGGTGGCCCGCGTCGGCGAAGTCATCGATCTGCTCGAAGAAAACGGCATCGCCGCCGTCGGCTATCACGGCCAGATGGATGCCTCCGCGCGCCGCGAGAACCAGGAAAAGTGGATGTCCGAAGAGGCTCGCGTGCTCGTCGGCACCATCGCCTTCGGCCTTGGCATCAACAAGCCCAATGTCCGCGCCGTGGTCCGCCTCGGCTTGCCCGAAAGCATCGAACAGCTCTATCAGGAAACAGGCCGCGCCGGCCGCGATGGCCTGCCCGCGGACTGCTACATCTTCTGGGAGAAGAAAGACAACAGTTTGCGGGCCTTCTTTATCAACCAGATCTCCGGCTCCCAGGAAAAAGACCGCGCCTGGGATCGCTACCACCAGATCCAGGATTTCGTCGGCGCGCGAAAATGCCGGCAAAAAGAAATCTGCAATCACTTCGGCGAAGTGACGAAATGGGATCGCTGCGAAGTCTGCGACGTTTGCGCCGGCACTCCCAAGTGGCTCGCCGGCATCAACCAAAACTCATCCAGAGCATCTCAGCCAACCCAGAATCCCAATCGCATCCTCGAATCGTCGCAATACCAATTGAATCCCACCGTTCGCGTCAACGAAGAACTCCGCGAATTCCTCCGCGAGTGGCGCCGAAACGCCGCGCGCCAGAAAATGATTGCCGCCTTCATCGTTCTCCACGACACCACTCTCGACGCCATCTGCCAGGGCCAACCCCGCACCATCGCCGAACTCCGCCAGATCAACGGCATGGGCGAAAAAAAATGTGAGCTCTATGGCGAAGAAATCCTCGACGCCCTCCGTCGGTTCTCCAGTGGCGAACGCGCCACCAAAGAATGGCATGCCAAGGCTTCGAGCCCATCCCAGGAAACGCTCGAACTCCTGAATCAGGGCCGCACGTTCGAGGAAATCGCTCAGCTTCGCGGCAGAAAAGTCTCCACCGTCGTCTCCCTGATTGCCGACCTTGTCGAAAAGGGCGAGTTGGCCTTCCGCCCGGATTGGGTCCACCCCATCCACCAGCAACACATTCTCGAAGCCGGCGCCCGCCTCGGCCTGGATCTGCTCAAGCCCATCAAGGAAGCCGTCCCCGAACAAATCACCTACGAAGACATCCGCCTGGTGGTAGCCCACGCCCGCCTCGCCGCCAAGCACTCGACCACGTAGCTCTGGAAATGTAGGGGCGGCTTTAAGCCGCCTTCTTCGCCGTCTTGTGGCACGGCCATTCCTGGCTGTGAACCCGATCCAACAGCAACCAACCCCGCACAGGCAAGAATGCCTGTGCCACCTCTCTTCGCATTTGGTCACGTTGGGGATGGAAAAATGCGAAATATATGGCAAAAAATCAAAAATGTCGGCGCGCCGACATTTTTGGGGGAGGGGGTACCCCCCTGTTTTTGCGTATGTAGGGGAAAGAAAAGAGTTATGGGAGGAATTTTTGTATGTAGGGGAAACATTGGGCTTACGGCGAAAGTGGAAAATTGAAAATGGTCCGCCTTCGCGAAAAAGCATCGCTTCGGCGGATTGACTGGGAGGCATGGGGAAGGGTGGGTCAGGATTTCAGAGGAGAATTTGGAGCGGCGGGAGGAGCCGAGTCGGGGAGCTCGCTGGGGGGCTGAGATTTGGAACGGGCGGATTTGGGATGTTTGGCGGAAGGATATTTGATTTCGACGAGGCGGCGGAAGATGTTGGTATCGATTTCCCAGCGATTGGCTTCGCTTTTGGCGCCCTTTTGCGATAGCAGCAAGAGATGGCCGATATAGGCGAGGGTGGCGGCGCGCTTGGGAGAGACGCGATTGGCGGCGAGGGCCTCGAAAAGTTTGCCGAGGACGTGATTGATATCAATCTGGGTGATGAAATCGCCGGCGGGGCTGGCGAGCTCTTTGACGAGATCGTCTTCGCGGTGGAAGGTGCGGCGGTGGATGGTGGCGTGGTTGAGGCAGAGGCCTTCGTAGCTGGGATGGGCGGGCATGGTGCAGAATTTGCCGTTAGCGAATTTGAAGGTGCAAAGGTTGTAGGACGCGTCTGATCTTTTTGTCATAGTTGGTTGCTCATGGAGAATAGTTAGCGAAGAGGTAAGATACTGACAAGTAGCTTTTAAGACAAAAATTGGTAACGGTACCGTGGAACCGTTCGAATGGCTGTGGAAAAGTCAGACGTTGCAGTGAGTGCGAGTTGAGATTAGAACAGCCGGAAAGAGTGGGCAAATACCCGCTCCCTTATAATCGAGGGTTGCGGCACCCGGTAGTCGCAGCATTTGGGACCGGGAGCGTGAGGGACCCAGCCTTGAAGACCTACATTCTCAAGACTTTCCGTAGCGCCATCGAATTCCTCCGCACTGGCACTGTACAAACTCGCTGCCGCCGGATTCGGTAGACCAAACATATCTGCTACACGTTGGGCACTTGAATGTTTCCAAGGCTTTCTCGCAAGCAGCAACTAGAGTAGATGCCTCTGATTTTGTTGCGTCGAAGGTATGGGAGCCCCTGTTTGCCCATGTGACTAACAGTTGATATGCATTCTTTAGCGACTCGATTGCAGCCTCATTCGGGATATAGCCTGTGCCCGATTTCATCTGAAAGCATTTCTTTCCGTCCGAGATTATCTTCTCGAGAAACTCATGCGAAGTTCGCCGGTCATTTTTGTCGAATCTGCGGAACGGGAGGCTCAGATAAATTCGCTCGGCGACGGAAGCAAGTTCTATGTCCATAATCTTGCGAACATCGTTGCAAGCTGAGTCAGGGCGACTGTCGACCTCGGCGCGCGCGTCATCGAAAGTGGTAGTTTTGTCTGACCAACGAATCCCTAGTTTTGGAGTCTCGTACGGAAGTAGCGTCTTGAACAGCCAATGCTTTTCGTCTAATTGATGTCTAAGCTCCGTGTACCAATCTCTATCGTGGGTCATGATCACGATTTGTCGTGCGCTGAACTCTTTCTTAAGCAATAGCGCTATCATTCCACGATGATTCCTGTCTAGGCTGACTACGACGTCGTCAAGAATAACTGGCAGATCATTCGGGGCTTCTCGTTTAGCCATCGCAAGAAAAATGCATAGGCCAAGACTGTTTCTGTAGCCCTCAGATAGAGTGAGTCTTGGTGAACTAAGCTCTTTTCCAAAAAATTTAAGGCTTATATCAATGGCTTTGTCCGTGTCTTGCGGAAGGTAAAGGTGGATATCCTCAATCGCTTCGTCAGGGTGCAGGATTGACCACATTGTTTTTATGTCGCTAGAGATTTCGGCGATGACCGCATTGGACCGAATTCTGATTTGATCTCGAGTAGCTTGTTCGAGATTCTGAACCACTTTTATAAGCGCCTCAACGCGCAGTAGTGCGTTCTGTTTTTTCTTTGCGTCCAGAACGGCTTTAGCATTTTCGATGGAATTCTTGTCCTTGAGCAGTTCAGTCGCTTCAGCGGGAGCATCAGCCGCTGCCAACTCCGCCGACTCAACTATCGGAATAAGGTTAACCTCTATGTCTTGGAGATCGGAGGAGTCGAGCTTGGTGCGGAGTGCCTCGACCTTAATATTGGCTAGGAAATTTAGGCATTTATTGAGATGCTCATCTTCGATATTTGTCCTCCAGGACTTAACCTCCTCTTTTTCAAGGTTGGATTTCATTTCTTTGATGTCGTCGCAAAGGGAGCTAGCGGCCCGGTTTTTTTCATTGAAGGTTTTTCTGATCTCCTTCAAGCGTTCTAGCTCTGTGACGACGTGTTCCCGGAAATTGGCAGCGTCTATCGATTGACCGCAAGCCGGACAGACAACCGTTCCGGCTTCTGGCAGTTTTTGAAGGAGATTTTCCGTCGGTTGTAGTACTTCGAGTTTCTGGGCAATTAGTGGATCGGCCGCATCTGCAAGTTTGAGCATAGCCGCGCGTAGGTCTTCAATAGTGTTCGCCATTCGGAGTTTCCCGACGGTTTTTAGGATAGTGTGTCGCCGTTGGTCAGCAGTCAGTTGCCCTAGCTTGCCCTCAATGGCTTGGTTTGCCTCTTTGAAGAGGAGCGTCTCCTCATCTGGCTGGGCCGCTTCCGGTAAATATTTCTTATGTATTATCTTTACGTTGTCTAAGATGGTGGAGTCGGAGTCGGTCCCAAAAATTGTCTTTCTTAGTGTGGCAGTCTGAATTAAGTCGGTTCTGATTCGATCGACTTGTGAGAGACTCTCGATATTTTTTGCAAGCTGTCGAAGGTTTTCCGCCGCATATTCCAATGGTTGGAGTCCAAAAAGAGGAAGAAGCGCGGAATATTTTCCCCCTTTGGTGTCTTGGATAAAGTCGATTACTTCGCCTTGCCTGAGCACCGTCCGGCGATAGTCCCAGAGGATTGTGGAACCAGAGCTTTTCGTACTGCCGTCCTCCTTGAGTTGGATATCCGGCCCGGTTCCGTCAACGAGTTTCATGGAAAGGCTTGATTCACATTCGGCGGGTTTGTGGGTGTTTGGAAGTGCGTTCTTCTGGTTCTTGCCGCTGTATTCGTGTGCGAGGTGTCCGACCTTGCCGTCGTTCAGGATGAATTCGACAGCGTCTACGAAGCTAGATTTCCCGGAACCATTGAGTCCATATATAACCGCAGATTTACCCTGGAGCTCCAGGCTAATCGGTTCTGCTGCTCCCCGGAACCATGAAATGAGTATCCGACTGATCTTCATTCCGGCTTAGCCTGTGGTGGGTCGGCTGGTTCCATAGCTGCTAAGAGTTGGCGAGCAGTGTTTGCCAGTTCCATTGCAGGGATTGCTCGTTGGCTGAATTTTCCCGCGAGTAGTGATTTAATCTCGATCCATAAGCTTTCGGGGATACTCTCGTTCTGACCCATTGCGCTCACCAAGACGTCACGAACCCATTTTGAGTCGTCTGGCATTTTGGCTCCGATTCAGTTTCTGTTTAATATTATTTAGGCTTACGTAGCGCATATATTACCTTTCTGGGCCACAATCGCCACGAAAATTGTATCTCTGAGCGGGGTGCCCACCTTTGGTTTCGAAAGGTGGGTCTTGGGTTGAAATGTTGCCGTGGTCCCTCCGCTACGTGGCCGACGTTCGCGCGACGCGAACGAGGGAAAAAGTCGGCCGCCCCGATAAAAGTCACGCGGGACGCAGAAAACGCGCTCCGGTCCGTTCGGTTCCGCTCAGGGCAGGCGGGATGCCGGAGTTCGGAGGAAGAGGGCTGGCCCTCCTGAGGCGGGCTGGCATGAGAGCCAGCGCTACATTTCTGCCCTCAGCGGGCGGACGCGGAAGGAGCTGGCCCCGCAGAACCGCTCGGGGCGCAAACAGTGCGCTTGAAAGACCAGCGCTACATGGAAGAATGCGGAGCAGGATTGCCGGCTCTTCGTTTGTCAGGCCAAGTTGGACGCCGGCGCTGCGGTCAAGAGGGGAACATGGGCGACGGCAGAGGACCGAGCAAGCTCGGCCCCTACTGGGGTGAGTGCGCTAGGCCAGGAGCAGGGCTTTGGGATCTTTCTTGGCGATGAGGAGGAGCTTGAGTGCGGCTTGCTGGGGACGGCGAAGGCCTTGCTCCCAACTGCGGACGGCGTTGGGACTGACATTGAGATAGGTGGCAAAGAGGGCCTGGCTGGCGTTGAGCCTTCGGCGGATTTGGCGAATTTCTCTGGCGGAGATGGGCCTGGGGCGCGCGGGGATGGGTGTAACGCGGAGGTTCACGGATTCACCACGCTCATAGGCTGCCGCGCCGTGGAGCGCTTCGCGCATGTCGTCGAAGATTTTTACCTTGATTTTCTTCGCCATGTTCACCCTCCTGAGTCTCTCTTGAGCTCTTCAACCCATCGCTGGATCTGCGTACGCTGTTCTTCGCTCAAATCTTCCTGCTCGTTTTGGTCGAGGAGAACCAGCAAGTGCACGTGCTGCCTGCGCTCCAGGTGCAGATACAAATAACGAAAGCCGCCGCGCTTCCCTTTGCCGCGGCCGGGGTTCGCCGTCCGCGCCTTGCGTACCCCGCCCAATCCGGAAACCATCGCGCCGCGTTCCGGCCCCTTCTGCAGGTCTTCCTGGATGGCGCGGAGGACTGCATCGGCGTTTTCGCCAGCGCAACGGTGGAGCTTCCTCGTGAAGGGAGCGGATTCGATGAATTCCACGATTTCAGTATACCACATTGTGGTATATGGTTTGCCGATCTAAAGATCGGCCACTACACAGGGAATCAGTGCGGCAGGATGGCGTCAGCGCAGCGGGGCTTTGCCGTTGAAGCGGGCGGCTGCGCCCAGTTCTTCTTCGATGCGGAGCAACTGGTTGTACTTGGCGATGCGGTCGGTGCGGGAGGCGGAGCCGGTCTTGATCTGCCCCGCGGCCGTCGCCACCGCCAGGTCGGCGATGAAGGTGTCTTCCGTTTCGCCCGAGCGGTGCGAAATGATCGAGTTGTATCCCGCCTTGCGCGCCAGCTCGATCGCGTCAATCGTTTCCGTAACGCTGCCGATCTGGTTCAGCTTGATCAGAATCGCGTTGGCGATGCCCTCATTGATCCCGCGCGAGAGCCGCTCGGTATTGGTCACAAAAAGGTCGTCGCCCACCAGCTGGATCTTTTTCTTCGATGTCTTGCTGCCCACGCTCTGCGTCAGCGTCTTCCAGCCCGACCAGTCGTCCTCGGCCATCCCATCCTCAATCGAAACGATGGGGTATTTCTCCACCCAGCTCGTCCAGTACGCGGCCATCTCCGGCGACGTGTGCGCGGACTTGTCCGACTTCTTGAAAACGTATTTCCCGCCGGCCTTGTCGTAAAATTCGCTCGAAGCCGGGTCCAGCGCGATAGCCACCTGCTCTCCGGGCTTGTAGCCGGCCGCGGCAATCGCCTCCAGCACGATCTGAATCGCCTCTTCGTTGGACTTGCAGCTCGGCGCAAACCCGCCTTCATCGCCAACGGCCGTCGAGTAGCCGTGCTTCTTCAGCGCCGTTTTCAGCGCGTGAAAAATCTCCACGCCCCAGCGCAGCGCCTCCGAAAAATTCGGCGCGCCAACCGGCATCACCATGAACTCCTGGAAATCCACCGAGCTATCCGCGTGCGCTCCGCCATTCAGGATGTTCATCATCGGCACGGGCAGCAGGTTCGCGGAAGTATCCGTGGAATACCGCGAAAGATATTGGTAGAGCGGCTGCTTCAGCGCCACCGCCGCCGCGCGCGCCGCCGCCATCGATACGGCCAGAATCGCGTTGGCGCCGAGCCGCGATTTCGTCGGCGTGCCGTCCAGCGAAATCATTTTGTGATCCAGCGCGCGCTGGTCCGCGGCGTCCGATCCGGCCACCGCCTTGGCAATTTCCGTGTTGGCGTTCTGCACCGCTTTCAGCACGCCCTTGCCCAGGTATTTCGATTTGTCGCCGTCGCGCAGTTCCAGCGCTTCGTGTTCGCCCGTGGAAGCGCCGGATGGCACAGCCGCGCGCCCAAACGCGCCCGACTCCAGGTAAACATCGGCCTCAACGGTGGGATTCCCGCGCGAATCGATGACCTGGCGTGCGCGGACTTTGGCAATCTTTGTGGACATGTCGGTAGAAGCTCCTCTGTGAAATCGAATTAAAGATTGTAGCAGAGCTTTTCGAGGTGATTGATGAGTGGTGGAAAAAGGCGGAACGAGCCGACCCAATGTAGCGCTGGCTTTTATGCCAGCGCTCTTCTCTTTATCTGTCAGCGCCTATTGCAACTCGGGCTCCTCGATGAGCGACTCTTGCCTCACGACCACAACGATGCCCGAAGGTGTCACATGAAAACGCCGCTTGTCGGCTTCCAGGTCGTAGCCGATCTCCGTGCGCTCCGGCAGGCTCACATGGCGATCGATGATCGCCCGGCAAATCCGCGAATGCCGCCCGATGTTCACGTGGTTGTAAATCAGAGACGCGGTGATTTCGCAATAGCTGTTCACGCGCACGTCGTAGCCCAGCAGCGAATTCTGCACTCGCCCGCCCGAAAGGATCGAGCCGTGCGCCACAATCGAATCCAGCGCGATGCCCATGCGGTCGGCGTCGGCAAACACAAACTTCGCCGGCGGATACTGATGCTGCCAGGTGCGCAGCGGCCACGCCTTGTCGTACAGGTTGAACACCGGCGAAACGCTGACAAGGTCCATGTTCGCTTCGTAGTAGGCGTCAATCGTGCCGACATCCCGCCAGTACAGCGATTCCTTGGAGTTCTCATCCACGAAGTTGTACGCGAACACGCGATGCTTGGAAATGATGCGCGGAAGAATATCCTTCCCAAAATCGTGCGCGGATTTGGGATCCTCGGAATCCGCCATGAGCGTCGGGATCAGCAATTGGGTATTGAAAATGTAGACGCCCATTGAGGCGTTGCAGTGCGTCGGCTTGTGCGGCGAAGTCTTCGGCGCGGCCGGCTTTTCTTCGAAGCCAACGATCCGCCAGTCCTTGTCCGTCTCGATCACGCCAAACTGCTTGGCGGCTTCGGCCGCAGGCACCTCGATCGTCGCGACCGAAACTTCCGCGCCCGAATCGATGTGCTGCTGCAGCATCTTGGCGTAGTCCATCTTGTAAATGTGGTCGCCGGACAAAATGAAAGTGTATTTGGAGCGCTCGCTGCCGATCGAATAAATATTCTGATACACCGCGTCGGCCGTACCCTGATACCACTGCTGAGACACCCGCATCTGCGGCGGCAGCACCTCAATGAATTCCCCCAGCCCCATGAGCGGAGACCATCCGGCGCGCACGTGCCGCGAAAGGCTGAGGGCTTTGTATTGCGTCAGCACAAAAACGCGGTGCAGCCCGGAATTCACGCAGTTGGAAAGGGTGATATCAATGATGCGGTAGAGCGCGCCGAAAGGAACCGCGGGCTTGGCCCGGTCGCGCGTCAAAGGCCACAAACGCTCGCCCTGGCCCCCGGCGAGAAGTACGCCAATCGCATCGCGCATGTCGGGCATGGAGGTCGGCTCCCGAAGCAGAAGTTTGAGGCTCCTCAGTGTACCAGCAGTGGCAAGAAGGCGGCAGCCAAGCGGCTGGTTATACAACGATTACTAGTTACTCCGGTGGTATCTGTCCAGCGGCCGCCGCGTTCCATCGAAAGATTGCTTGACTTGTGGGGGTGAATTGACTACAAGAAGCCAACGACCTCATGCGATAATGTATTCAGGCGCAGTGCGGTACAACAGCGACGGCACTGCTTGCAGGCAATCCGAACCGGAATTGGGGTGAAGTACATTGGCAGAAGTAGTCATTCAGGAGAATGAGTCTCTTGAGAATGCCCTGCGCCGTTTCAAGCGCAAGGTGCAGCAAGAGGACATCATTAAGGAAATAAAGAAACACAGCTTCTACATGAAACCCGGCGAGAAGCGCCGGGCAAAAGAAGCGCTTTCGCGGAAGCGACTGCGCAAAAAGCAGCGTCGCGAACAGGACTAACGTCCTGCTGGTGACGCGGCTCGGCGCCGCACTTCCGGGATCAGGCCCCTATCAGGCAGAGCAAGTTGGGTGTTTGTTCTAATTCTATGCCCGCAGGCCCAAGGGATCCGCGCCCAGCGTTCCTGGACTACAGGTCCAAGCGCTTCATTCGGCCCGACGTGCAAGAGCCCGGCCCCCCGCCCGATATGGGTCCAGGGGGAGCGGGGTCATGGAATTCCACGATAAGGTCCTGAAGTGTTCGGAGTGCGGCGCTGAGTTTGTTTTTACCTCCGGCGAACAGATGTTTTTCGCCGACAAGGGGTTCAAGAACGAGCCCAAGCGCTGCAAGGGTTGCAAGGCGAAGCGGGCGGAAGGCGGCGGTGCCGGCGGGGGTTCCGCTCCACGCGCCGAAACAAAGACCACCTGCTCGCAATGCGGGAAGGATACTACGGTTCCCTTCCGGCCCACGCAAGGCCGCCCCGTATTTTGCCGTGAATGCTTCCAGGCCAGGCGCTCGATGGGAGCAGCTTAGCCGGCAAGCCGTACGGAACTGAGAGAACGATGAAAAGGGCGCCCGCACGCAGGGGTGCCCTTTTTTCGGTTCAATTTCTTACCCCGCCGATTTTTACTTTCACGCGGAACGCGCGAAAGAAGCCGACTTCAGATACGCCTCAAACTGCGCCAGCGACTCCGGCATGTTCTTCCGGCCGTAACCAAATCGGATGTGCCGCGGTTCATCGTAAACCGTTCCCGGCAGCAGCAGGACACCCGCATCGCGCACCAGGTTCTCGCACCATTCAAGAACATCCTGTTGGGGCTTAAAGCGGGCAAAGCCGATGGTGGCGGCGTTTGGCGGAGTCCACTCGAAGAGATTGTCATGGCTGGCGATGAACGCGGCCAGTAACTGCAGATTGTGGGACACAATCTGCAAATTGCGATCGATGAATTTTTGCCGGTGCCGGAAGGCCAGCGCCGTCAGGAACTCGCTCGGCGCGCTGGCGCAGATAGTCGTGTAGTGCTTCAGGGAAATAATCTTCTGCAGGAATTCCTTGTCGTGCGATGCCATCCAGGCCAGGCGAAGCCCCGGTAAGCCGTAGGATTTGCTCACCGAGCCGAGGCTGATGGACCGGTCATATAGATCGCAAGCGGCCGGCAGTCGCGTCGCGGGGTCGTGCTCGAGTTCGCGGTAGACTTCGTCCGAAAAGACATAGATGTCGCGCTTCGCGGCAAGTTCCAGCACCCGGCGAAAAATCTCCGGCGGCATCAGCAGTCCCGTTGGATTGTGCGGCGTGTTGATATACAGCGCGCGGGTGTTCGGGCGAATCATTGCTTCCAGCGCGGCGAGGTCGTGGGCCCAGCCGTCTTCCGACTTGCGACGCCACTCGCTGACCGATGCGCCGATGCTCTTCGGCAACGTAAGCGCGCTCTCGTAACATGGCGTCTCTACGATTGCGTGATCTTGCGGCGTCAGCAGCGCGTGGTAGAAAAGGAAGATCGCTTCTTCGGCGGCGGAGACAACCACCATTTGGTCAGAGTGAATCGTCGAATAGATCGTGGCGAGAACTTCGCGAAGCCAGGGCGCTCCCGGCGATTCGGTATACCCGCACCAATGTTTCAGGAAGGCATTGTGGGCGCCGGTTTCGAGCGAGAGGATCTCCTCGATGGTCACCGACTGGGCGTCGGAAGAAGAGAGCAGGTATCGGGCGGAGAATTCATGTTTGCCCATGTACTCTTCAATGCGAAATGGCGTGATTTGCATATAAAAAGTGTCTCAACATGGATGCGTTTACGTCGAGGGCCAATTTGACCAAACGTCTGCCAACCCCAATTCCGGTGTAGAGACGGTCGCATCCGGTTGAAAGATCCGGTGATGCGTGAGCCTTTGACAGGCGCGGAGCACGTTGAATGGGCCGGCGCTCGATGGCCGCCGGTACGATGTGTTTTTTACGGGCGTAGGAGTATGATATGGCTCCGAAGTCCCCACAAGAGACCCAGCAGCCGGGAGGGCCACTATGGCTCACCGCTTCACGATCGGTGTCGAAGAAGAATTCCAAATCATTGACCCGGAAACTTTGGAGCTGCGCTCGCACGTGATCCAGCTGATCACCTCGGCGGCCGCGCGTGGGATCGGCGACCTGGTGAAGCAGGAGATGCATCAGTCCATCGTCGAAACCGGAACGAAAATCTGCGAAAACGTAAGCGAGCTGCGGATGGAAATGCATCGCACGCGCAGCGAACTGGTGATGGCCGCCGAAAGCACCGGCTTGCGAGTGGCCGCGGCCGGAACGCATCCCTTCTCTAGTTGGATCGATCAGGTGATTTCCCCCGGCGAGCGCTACCAAAACATCGTGGAAGAAATGGGGCAACTGGCAAGATCGCTCTTGATTTTTGGAATGCACATCCATGTCGCCATGCCGGACAAGCAGACGACCATCGACATGATGAACATGGTGCGCTATTTCCTGCCCCACCTGCTGGCGCTTTCGACGAGCTCTCCCTTTTGGATGGGCCGGAACACCGGCCTGAAATCGTTTCGCACCACGGTCTTCCGCCGCTTCCCGCGGACGGGAATCCCGGAAGTTTTCGAGTCGTGGAGCGAGTACGAGAATTTCATCAATCTGCTGGTCAAACTGAACTGCATCGACACGGGAAAGAAGATCTGGTGGGACGTCCGCCCGCATCCGACCTACGGCACGCTGGAATTCAGAATGTTTGATACCGCAACGCGCGTTGAGGAAGCTGTGGCGATCGCGGCTTTGACCCAGGCCATCGTCGTCAAGCTGCACCGCCTGTATACGCGCAACCAGAGCTGGCGCATTTACCGCCGGGCGCTGATCGAAGAAAACAAGTGGCGCGCAGCGCGCTACGGCATCGAAGGCAAGCTGATCGATTTTGGCCGCGAAGCGGAAGTGCCGATGCGCGAGCTGATGCTGGAGCTGATGGAGTTCATCGACGACGTTGTGGATGACCTCGGAAGCCGCAGCGCGGTCGAATACATCCACACCATCCTGAATGAGGGAACCAGCGCGGAACGCCAGTTGCGCGTCTACCAACAGACCGGCGACCTGAAGGACGTGGTGCGCCACCTGGTGATGGAGACTCGCGCGAGCGTTCAGGACACCAAATCGAGTTCGGCGGCCGCAATTAACTGAATGCAGGGTCGCACCGTTATGCCGAGCCAGTCACCAGGAGGAAATCATGGTTAAAGTTGGATTGATGTGCGGGCGCGAATTCAGCTTTCCTCCCGCTTTTATCGCGCGCGTGAACGAGCTGGGCAAGAAAGACGGCGTGACGGCTGAATTCGTAAAGCTCGGCGGCACGAAGATGGGAGAGCAGGCCGAATATCGCGTGATCGTGGACCGCATCTCGCATGAAGTGGAGTATTACCGCGGCTACCTGAAACATGCGGTCCTGGAGGGCACCTATGTCATCAACAATCCCTTCTGGTGGACGGCCGACGACAAGTATTTCAACTATTCGGTGGCAACAAAACTGGGGATCGCGATCCCGAAAACCGTGCTCCTGCCGCAGAAGGGCTATCCCTCCGATGTGGACATCAACTCGGAGTCGTTGAGGAACCTGACCTACCCGATGGATTGGGATGGGCTGCTCGATTACGTGGGACGCCCTGCCATTCTAAAACCTTTTTCGGGAGGAGGCTGGAAGCACGTTTACAAAGTGCACAACAAGGAAGAGTTGTTGGAGGCGTACGACAAGACTTCGCCATATTGCATGACCCTGCAGGAGTTTATCGATTTCACCCAGTACGTGCGGTGCTTCACCTTCGGCAAGACCGACATTTTGCCCGTCGCCTACGACCCGAATGAACGCAAATACCTGGTGGAGCACACTTATCTATCGAAGGAACTCGGCGCCCGCGTGGTGAAAGACGCGCAAACGATCAACCAGGCGCTTGGCTACGAAATGAATACGATCGAATTCGCGATCAAGGATGGCGTGCCCTATGCCATCGACTTTCTGAACCCCGCGCCGGATTTTGAACGCGACCGCATCACCGAATTCTATTTCGCGCATGTGGTGGACAAAATGTCGCGGTTGGTAATCGATCGCGCTTTGTACGGAAATATCTCCAACAGCTGGCCGCGTTGGGAAGAGATGCTGGGCATCGGCGCCGCCGCGGGCTTCACCGCGGCCCCCCGCGCGGCGCAAGCGGCGCAAATCGCGCCTTCGGGATCCACCAAGCGATGAGGCCCGCTCGAACTCCATCTCCTGGCCAGGACCCGGTCGAATACTGGAATGAACTCCTGCGGCCCTTGTTGAAGGAGTCTCCCGACTTTCCGAAGAAGTTCCTGAGAGAACTGAAGGGCGCGAAGCTGACCTTCGGGAACAGGGTGCATTGCCCGTTCTTGCGTCCATTTTTTCTTTCGCCAAAAGACGAAGACCGCGTGCGGAATGCCACGGAAATCCTCGCACGCCTCGGCGAGCGCGTGGCCAGCCTGGCCATGGACGATCGATCGCTTTTCTCTCAATTTCACCTGCGCCCCGAAGAAGAGCGCCTGGTGCGGTTGCCGGCCGGCGGAGGCCCCGCCAGCACGGCCTCACGTGTGGATGCGTTCCTGCTGCCGGATTCGCTGAAATTCACCGAATACAACGGCGAATCGCCCGCGGGTTCGGGGTACACGGAAACGCTCTCGGAAATATTCCGCGAACTGCCGGTGATGAAGGAGTTCGCGAAGAAATTTGAAATTCACAGCTATTCGTTGAGCGCGCAACTTTTGGACGCGCTGATCGGCACCTACCGCGACTGGGGCGCGTCCTCGCAGCGCCCTCAGATGCTGATTGTTGACTGGAAAGAGGTGCCCACGTGGAGCGAATTTGAGATTTTGAAGCAACGCTTCGAGAGTCTGCAGGTACCCGTGGTCCTGGCCGATCCGGGCGAACTCGAATGGGACGGGAAAAAACTAACCGCCAAGGGCAAGAAGATCGACCTGGTTTACCGGCGCGTATTGATCAACGACATCGTTGCCAGGCCGAAGGAGTGCGCGGCACTGGTGAAAGCCTACGAAGCGCAAGCGGTTTGCGTGGCCAATAATTTCCGCTGCAAGATTCCTCATGTGAAGGCTTTCTTCGCGGTGCTGACGGAACAGAAAAACGCAAAGCTCTTTTCTCCCGAAGAATTGGCAGTGATTCATCGGCACGTGCCCTGGACGCGCGTAGTTGAAGACGTGAAAACGGACCATCTCGGCAAGCCGATCGCCCTGCTCGATTACATCCGGAATAATCAGAAGGACCTGGTGCTGAAACCCAGCGATGAATACGGCGGAACCGGCGTGACGCTCGGCTGGGAAGTGGACGCCAGGATTTGGGAGAAATCGATCCAGGCCGCGCTTCCCGGCGGGAAGTCGGCGAAGGAGCATGGCTGCTGGATCGTCCAGGAAAAAATTGCGATGCGGCGCGGCGAGTTCCCCTACATCGCCTCGAACGGAAAAGTGGAGTTTCGAGACATGCTGGTCGACCTGGCGCCCTATCTGTTCCGGGGAAAGCTTTCGGGATTTTTGACGCGGCTAAGCTCCAGCAGCCTGGCAAACGTCACCAGCGGCGGCGGGCAGATTCCGGCGTTTCGTGTCGAACCTAAACGCGCGGAAAAGGTGGCTGGACAAGGCAATTCGTAGCAACCCCGTTTTTGGCCTGGCGCAGGAATCAGGTAAAATAATAAAGATGACTTTTGGAAACGCCCCAATCGAGCTGATGGCCGGCGCGGAGAACGCCATTGACGTATGCCTGGGTGTGCAGCCCGGTGAGCATGTCGCCCTGATTGCCGACGAAATCAGCCGCAGCGTGGCCGCGAGCCTGGAAAAGGCGTTGCTGGGGCGCGGCGCGGAATTTACCGGCCTGCTCCTGGAAGATTTCGGCCCTCGCCCGATGAAGGGCGCGCCGGAGCCGGTGCTACAAGCCCTGGAAACCGCGGATGTGGGCGTGCTCTGCATGACGCCGCAGCCTGGCGAGCTGAGTGCGCGCATGTCCATTGTGAAAGTGGTGGAGCGCCGGCAGATTCGCTACGCACACATGGTCGGTGTCACTCCCGAAATCATGCAGGAAGGCATGCGCGCAGATTACCGAATGGTGGACCGCCTGAGTGATAAATTGCGCGATCGCATGCTCCGTGCCGAAACTCTCACCGTTAAAACCGAAGCTGGCACTTCCTTTTCCGCCCACTTCGACCGTCACTTGGATTGGGTGAAGACCAGCGGCCTCATCAGCCCGCGCTACTGGTCAAATCTGCCGGCGGGCGAAGTCTTCACCACACCCGGCACGGTGGATGGCAGATTTGTATGCGATGCCACCGCCGGCGATTACTTCAACGGGAAATATGGCGATCTGCAAGAGACGCCGCTGGTGCTGGAGATTGTCGGTGGGCGCCTGGTGCACGCCGAATGCGCTCGCAAGGATCTGGAAGACGAATTCTGGCGCTATTGCCACACCGACGAAAATAGCGATCGCGTCGGCGAGCTCGCGTTCGGCACCAACCTGGGCCTCACGCGGATGATCGGCATCCTGCTGCAAGACGAAAAATTTCCCGGCGTGCACATCGCGTTCGGCGATCCTTACGGCAGCCAGACCCACGCCGACTGGAAGTCACGCACGCATGTGGACGTGCTCACCCGCAATTGCAACGTCTGGATCGATCAGGACCAGGTGATCGAAAAAGGCCACTATCAGATGGACCACCTCGGACTCGACTGAATAATTCCCCTAGTACAATTTGTTGATGTACGTGCCCATCTGGTGCTTCCAGTAGGGCCAGTCGTGGCCGCCTTCCGGGCCCCAGTTGTCCACGGAGTGGCGGATGCCCTTGCTTGCGAGAACTTCGGAGAGGCGGTACGTCGGGCCGCTGTGTTCCCACTGGCCTGTGCCGGTGATGAGGTGAATGTCGCAGGAAGCGAGTTGCTCGTAATACCAGGAATCGGAAAGATTGGCGAGATAGTCCACGGGATTGTTGAAATAAAAATTATTGTCGTACATCCCGTCCATAAAATTCCGCAGGTCGTATACCCCCGACATCGCGAAGCAACGCTTGAAAATATCCGGATGCTTGAACAGGGTGTTCGCCGCGTGGTACGCGCCGAAGGAAGCGCCCATTGTGGCGATCGCCGCACGAGACTGGCAGTTTTCCCAGATGAACGGTACAACTTCTTCGCGCAGGTAAGAATCGAAAACGGACTGCACGTAGCTGCGGTGAAACGGATGCGCACCCTTGTTGTAAAAGCTGAGCCCGTTAATTGAGTTCACGGTGTAAAACTTGATGCGCCCCGCATCAATGAATTCGGCCAGCGCGCCCACCATGCTCTGCCCTTCCAGTTCCCACTCGTCCCCCGCGCTGGTGGGAAAGCCCATCAGCGGCGGCCCCCAGTGGCCGTAAACCACGACGCCGAGTTCGAAACCGAGCCGTGGGGAATGCCAGCGGTGATATTCGCGTTTCATTGTGAGGTGCTCTCCGTGCTGCGGGAACCGAGTATGCCAGTGCCCAGCGAACGGGGCAATGTATTTGCTTGTTCGCGGGCGAACGTGTGAAGACAATCATCGCGACTTGCAAGCCTCTGGAATGCGGGTAGGATAAGAAGACAGAATTAGACGGATTTTGAGCGATTATCGTCGAAGTCAGAGACAGTTCAGGTGAGGACATGATCCAAATTGAAAATGTCAGCCGTCGCGGTTTTCTGAGAGGGATTGTGGGGACAGGCGCGTTTGTGCTGAGCGCGCGATATCTCCCCGAGAGTTTGCTGGCGGCTGCGGAGCCGTCGGCGGCGGAGTCGATGGCAGCGGCGGCATTGCAGCCCAACGTGTATCTCGCCATCGCGACGGACGGAACGGTTTATATCATTGCCCACCGCTCCGAGATGGGCAGCGGCGACCGCACCGGATTGCCGATGATCGTTGCGGATGAACTCGACGCCGACTGGAACCGCGTGAAAGTCGTGCAAGGAGGCGGAGACGCGAAATACGGCGACCAGGACACGGATGGCTCGCACTCCGTAAGAAGTTTCTTCGACACGCTGCGCGAATCCGGCGCCAGCGGGCGGCTGATGCTGGTGCGCGCCGCCGCGCAGCAGTGGGGCGTTCCGGAAAAAGAATGCAGCACCGAACCCGGAATGGTGGTGCACAAAGCGAGCGGCAAAAAAATCAGCTACGGAGAATTGGCTTCTGCGGCGGCCAAGTTGCCGGTACCCAAAAAGGAAGAGTTGCAACTGAAGGCGCGCACGGATTGGCGCTACATCGGCAAGCCGAATAAGGCTTACGACCTGACGCCGATGTGTTCCGGCAAGGCGATGTATGGACAGGACGCGCGCATCGACGGGATGCTTTACGCCTCGGTGATGCACCCGCCCGTGTATGGAAGCACACCGAAGAGTGTGGACGATTCCGCCACCTTGAAAATCGCCGGCGTCAGACAGACGGCGACGCTCGAAACTTTCAAGCCGCCGATCACGTTCCAGGCGTTGGGTGGAGTCGCGGTGATTGCGGACAACACCTGGGCCGCGTTCCAGGGAAAGCAAAAACTGAAGGTCGAGTGGACGAACAGCGACCACAGTGTGTGGAATTCCGGCGCCTTCCGCAAGGAACTGGAAGCGACTTCGCTCAAGCCAGGAAAAGTAGTGCGGGAAAACGGAAATGTCGACGCGGAATTCAAAAAGGGCGGCAAGGTTGTCGAAGCGCTATACTACGCGCCGATGCTGGCCCATGCTTCGATGGAGCCGCCTGCGGCGCTGGCTGTTTTCAAGGATGGAAAGGTGGAGGCCTGGGCGCCTTCGCAAAATCCGCAGGGCGCGCAGGATGCGATTGCCGCCGCGCTTGGAATCAAGAAGGAGGATGTCACGGTCCACGTGACGCTGCTCGGCGGCGGGTTTGGGCGCAAATCGTTCCCTGATTTCATCGTCGAGGCCGCGGTTCTCTCGAAGAAAACCGGTAAGCCCATCAAGGTGGTCTGGAGCCGGGAAGACGACATCAAATTTGATTCCTTCCACTCGGTGGCCGCGATGTATTTCAAGGCCACGCTTGGGGCGGACGGAAAGCCAACCGCGTGGCTGCAACGCAGCGTGTTTCCGCCCATCGCCTCCACGTTTGATCCGACGGAATATGCCGACGCCGGAGAGATCGGACTCGGCTTCAGCGACGTGCCGTTCGCGCTGGCGAACCATCGCGCGGAAAACGGCCCTGCGCCCGCACACACTCGCATCGGCTGGCTGCGCTCCGTGGCCAACATTTATCACGCGTTTGGAGTTCATTCTTTCGTCGGCGAACTGGCAAATGCCGCGGGCAAAGACCAGGTGGATTACATCCTGGCGCTTCTCGGCCCCGACCGAATCATTCCGAAGACCGAATTGCCCAAGGATTACACCAACTACGACGGCGATTACGAGCAATATCCCATCGACGTCGCAAGGCTTCGCCGGGTCGTACAGCTTGCGGCGGAGAAATCCGGCTGGGGCAAGCAAAAGCTGGGCAACGGATTGGGCATGGGAATCGCCGTGCACCGCAGCTTCCTGACGTACGTCGCCACAGTGGTGCAAGCCGAAGTGAAGGACGGCCAGTTGAAGATCCATCGCGTGGATTCCGCGCTCGATGCCGGAACGATTGTGAACCCACTGACCGTCCGCCAGCAGTTCGAAGGCGCGGCAACGATGGGGACAAGCATCGCGTTCTATGGCGAGATCACCGCGAGCAACGGCGTCATCGACCAGTCCAACTTCGACTCCTACCAAGTGGCGCGCATGAACGTGGCGCCGCGCGAAACCAACGTGCATATCGTGGCGAGCGACGCGCCGCCGGCAGGCATCGGCGAGCCGGGCTTGCCGCCGTTCGCTCCTGCGCTCTACAACGCGATATTCACGGCCACCGGCAAGCGGCTGAGAGAGATGCCTCTTTCCAAGCTTGGGCTGGCGTGAGGCGGGGTTCCTGGTTGTTAGTTCTTAGTTGTTAGTTTTCAGTTCCGCAAAAGAACATCCGCATGAGTTCAGGAAAAGGGCGCAGCGGGGCTGCGCCCTTTTCTATTTTGTCGTAGTATGCCGTCCGGGAGGATTGCGTTGCCGCGAATCCTGAAATTGCAGTGCCTGCTCTTTGCCCTGTTTGTGGTTCCTGCTTTCGGGCAGCGCCGCCCGGTGCTCCCCCAGATTGATGAACCCCATCCTTATTACTACCGCGAACTGTATCTGCCACAGTTGACCAGCGGCCCAAGCAGCCTGAGCTGGGGGCCGGACTCGCAAGAACTGATTTATTCGATGGCCGGCTCGCTGTGGCGGCAGAGGCTCGACTCCGGTACTGCAGTACAATTCACGGACGGCCCAGGTTACGACTACCAGCCTGATTGGTCGCCGGACGGCAAGAGTGTCGTCTACGTTTCGTACCAGAAAGACGCGATGGAGCTGTGGCTGCTGGATGTGGCGAGCAACAAGACGAAGCAACTCACCAGCGGCGGCGCAGTCAATGTGGAGCCGCGATGGTCGCCCGACGGAAAAAAGATCGTGTGGGTTTCCACTCAATATAACAGGCGATTTCACGTGTTCATGGCCGATGTGAGGAATGGAGCGCTGGAGAATGTGACGCGGCTCACCGGCGAAACGAAGAGTTCCCTGCCCCGCTACTACTACAGCGCGTACGACATGGAAATTAATCCGGTCTGGACCCGCGACGGAAAGGAGATTCTCTTCGTCTCCAATCGCGGCCATATTCACGGAACGGGCGGCTTCTGGCTGATGAAAGCGGAGCCCGGGGCCGAGCCGCGCGAGATTCATTACGAAGAAACCAGTTGGAAGGCCCGCCCCGATTTTTCGCCCGACGGTTCGCGCATGGTTTATAGCTCCTATCTTGGCCGCCAGTGGCACAACCTGTGGGTGATGCCGGCCAAGGGCGGCGACGCATTCCCCATTTCGTATGGGGATTGGGACGAAACGAATGTGCGGTGGTCGCCGGATGGCCACAAGCTGGCCTACATTTGCAACAGCAAGGGCAAGCTGGAGTTGCGCATTAAGGGCATTCCCGGGGGCGATACAAAGCCGTTGATCGCGGGGAACCGGCACAAAATCTGGGAAACAATTCAATTCACTCTGCAAGTGGTGGACGAAAATGGCAAGGAGATGCCTGCGCGCGTGTCCATTAAAGGAGAGGATGGCCGCTTTTATGGACCAGACGACGCATTGTGGTTTGCGGACGACGCTTACGACCGAAGTAAGGACAGCTTCGAGAGACAGTACTTCTATACGAGCGGGCGCGAGAATTTAACTCTGCCACTCGGCAAATTTAGCGTGGAAGCGACGGCTGGCTATGATCGGCCCGTTAATCGCAAGCTTGGCGGAGTCTTTGCGGCCGGTGCGATTCGGTTAATGCAGGTGGGATTTAATCCAAAGCTTAAACTCGGTGACGACAGCGGCGCATGGATAAGCGGCGATCTCCATGTACACATGAATTACGGTGGAGCGTACCGGAACGAACTTTCTGACCTGGCAAGGATCGGAAAAGCGGAAGGGCTAAACATCATCAATGAATTGACGGTGAATAAAGAACAACGGTTCCCGGATATTCCTTTCCTGCATTTCGGGAGCGAATACCAGCAGTCGGGCGTTGCCATTGTCCAAGGGCAGGAGTTCCATACCAGCTATTGGGGGCACCGGGGGATTCTGAATTTAAAGGATCATTTGTTGTTACCCGGGTATGCGGGATATCCAAACACGGCAGCGGCGAGCTTGTATCCGATGAATGCGGATGTGTACGACATGGCGCACGCGCAGGGGGCGCTGGTGGGAGCGGTGCATCCGTTCGATGAGGTTCCGGACCCTTTCGCGAAACCTGCGCAGCGGATCACTGACGAACTGCCGGTGGACGTTGCGTTAGGCAAACTCGACTACATGGAAATCGTCGGCTTCAGCGACCACAAATCGACCGCGGAGGTCTGGTACAAACTGCTGAATCTCGGCTTCAAATTACCGGCGGGCGGTGGAACGGATGCGACGACGAATTACGCCGCTCCAATCCGAGGGCAGCTCGGTTTTGATCGCGTCTATGTGTGGACTCCGGGATGGCCGGTGGGCATCGACACCTGGCTTGACGAACTGAGGCAAGGCCGCACGTTTGCGACCAACGGGCCGCTGATCGAATTCAAGCTGGACGGAGAAATGGTTGGCAGTGAACTGAAATTCGACGCTCCGCAAACGGAAGTTCCCTTCACTGCGAAGTTGCGCTCGATAGTTCCCGTGGATCACCTGGAAGTCGTCTGCAACGGAAAAGTTGTGAACACCCTGCCGACCGATGGGGCGAAAGAATCCGCCGATATCACCGGCTCACTGCCGCTGCAGGAAAGCGGCTGGTGCGTCCTGCGCGCCTGGAGCGAAAAAGCAGAATATCCCGTGATGGACAATTACACATACGCGACGACAAGCCCCGTGTACATAACCATCGCGGGGAAACGGGCGCGCGCAAAAAAGGACGCGGAGTATTTCGAAGCCTGGATCGACCGGACGATCGAAATCACCTCGCAATACCCGGACTGGAATTCGCCCACGGAAAAGGATCTGGTCCTGAAGAGGCTGCGCGAGGCGCGGTCGGTCTACCAGAATTTGCACTAGCCCGCATTTCGGGAAGCATGTCAAATTGCCGACACCATCGTTCTCGTAGCGATTTGCCGCCTTGTCCCCGGTGCGACATTAGAGATAGAATTCCGCTGTCGAACCGATGCGGCAAGTTTCGCGTGGGGCGTGTCGAATACAGGACAACTGCCTTTCCCAGAACAGGGGCACTCGCTCCGCCCCCGATTCCGCAAGAACATTGTTATGCAAGCGAAGCTGCAAATTACAGCCGGAGACGAAACTGCGGATGCGCGAAAGACACAAAATTAAACCGATATCCCTCCGCAAATTATTCGCATCTATATCGAAGGCCTTCTGGAAGGAGGGCGCATGATTCTTGGCATACCGCGGGAAATTTACCCGAAAGAACGGCGCGTCGCGCTGGTTCCGGCCGTAATCCCCAATCTGAAAAAAGCGGGCCTTGAAGTGCACGTGGAGGCCGGCGCAGGCCAGGCCGCGGGCTATCTCGATAAGGAATACCTGGAAAAAGGCGCAAAGCTCGCAACCGATCGCGCCGAAGTCTTCCGCTCGGCCGACATCATCGTCCAGTTCCTCTGCCACGGCGCGAACGATAAGAACGGGAATGTGGACCTTCCACTGTTTCGCAAGGGCCAGGTACTGATGGGCTTTCTGCGCCCGTTGGGAACGACGAAAACATTGCAGGATATTGCCGAACGCGGCGTAACTTCGTTTGCCGTGGAACTGATGCCGCGCATCACGCGAGCGCAGAGCATGGATGTACTCTCTTCCATGGCCACGATCTGCGGATACAAAGCGGTTCTGCTGGCCGCGGACACGCTTCCGCGCATGTGCCCCATGCTGACCACGGCCGCGGGCACCATTGCACCAGCGCGTGTGCTGATCATCGGAGCGGGGGTCGCCGGACTTCAGGCGATCGCCACCGCGCGCCGCCTGGGTGCGGTTGCCTCCGCCTATGACATGCGGCCCGCGTCCAAGGAACAGGTACAGAGCCTCGGCGGACGTTTCGTGGAACTTGCCGTCGAAGCAAAAGATGCTCAGGATGCCAGCGGCTACGCCAAGGCGCAGGACGAAAGCTTTTACCAAAGGCAGCGGGAGCTGCTTGGGAACGTGATCGCCGAAAGCGACGTGGTGATTGCCGCCGCCGTCATTCCCGGAAAAAAATCGCCGGTGCTAGTGACAAAAGAAATGGTCGAACGCATGGCGCCAGGCTCGGTGATCGTGGATCTGGCCGCCGAACGCGGAGGAAATTGTGAGTTGACCAAGCCGGATGAAGTCACCATGGCGCATGACGTCACCATCATCGGCGAATACAACCTTGCGGGAACCGTGCCTTATCACGCCAGCCAGATGTACGCCAGAAACATCACCTCGTTCCTGCTGCACCTGGTGAAAGACGGCAAGCTGCAACTGAATTTACAGGACGAAATCACACGCGAAACGCTGCTCACCCGCGACGGCGAGATCGTGAACTCGCGCGTGAGGGAATTTTTCTCGCTGCCGGTGCTGCAGACCGCGCCGGCCGGGGGAGGGGCTTGATGCAAATGGATCTGGTTACAGGTTTATACGTCTTCCTGCTCGCGGCATTTATCGGCTTCGAGGTGATCCGCCGGGTTTCTCCGCTGCTGCACACGCCGCTGATGTCTCTTACAAATGCGTTGGACGCCATTGCCGTTGTCGGCGCAATCATCCTGGCCGGGGAAGGCAAAAGCGAATTCGCGAAAATCCTGGGAACCATCGCGATCGTCGCCGCCACCAGCAACATCGTCGGCGGCTTCATGATCACCGACCGGATGCTCAAAATGTTCAAAGCCAGCGGCCCGAGGAAACCGTAACCGTCATGTTCGCGAGCGAAACCATTCTTGAAATCACCTACCTGATTGCCACTCTTCTTTTCGTTCTTTCCTTGAAATGGCTGAGTTCTCCCGCAACGGCGCGCCACGGCGTGTGGGCCGGCGAAGTGGGCATGTTGCTGGCCATTGCCGGAACGCTCCTCCACAAAGGCATTCTGGATTATCGATGGATCGCGATCGGACTCGTGCTCGGCACCATAATCGGCGTACCCCTGGGCCGCGTGGCCATGACCGCGGTGCCACAACGGACCGCCCTCAGCCATGCGGCCGGCGCGCTTTGCGTCACGCTGGTTGGCACGGCCGAATATTATTTGCGCGCACCGCACGTTCCCCAATTCATGATGGGCGTGCTTTCCCTGGAAGTAATTTTGGGTGCCCTCACGTTCACGGGCAGCTTGATGGCGGCGGGAAAACTTCAGGAAATTTTGCCGCAGCGCCCGATTACCTATAAGGGCCAGAATTTTGTAAACCTGGGACTCCTCGCGATTGCCGTTGGAATCGGTGTCGCCCTCGTGCTGCACCCGGACAAAACTTTCCTCTTCCCTCTCATTATCGGTATTCCGCTGGCGTTCGGCGTGATGATGATTATTCCGATCGGCGGCGCGGACATGCCGACGGTGATTTCGCTGTTGAATTCCTACGCCGGTCTCTCGGCGGCCGCAATGGGATTTGTGCTTCAGAGCAAATTGTTGATCGTGGCCGGAGCCCTCGATGGCGCATCGGGCTTCATTCTTTCGGTAAACATGTCCAAAGCGATGAATCGTTCGTTCACCAACGTGTTGTTCGGGGCGTTTGGCCAGGAACAAGTGGCGGTTGCGGGCGCGCAAGAAACCCGGCCAGTGCGCAGCGCTTCGCCGGAAGAGGCGGCGGGAATTCTGGCGGCGGCAAGCACAGTGGTAATTGTGCCGGGATACGGAATGGCAGTTGCCCAGGCGCAACACAAGGTTCGTGAACTCTATGACGCGCTCACCAAACGAGGCGTGGACGTGAAATTCGGCATTCACCCAGTCGCGGGAAGAATGCCCGGACACATGAACGTGCTGCTTGCCGAAGCGGACATTCCCTACGACAAGCTTCTCGAAATGGACGACATCAACGGCGATTTCCCGCAGACCGACGTGGCCTTGATCATCGGCGCCAACGATGTAACGAATCCCGCGGCCCGCGAGGATCAGAGCAGCCCCATCTATGGCATGCCGATTCTTGACGTGGACAAGGCTCGCACCGTCATGGTCATCAAGCGCAGCATGGGTGCGGGTTTCGCCGGGATCGAAAATCCCCTGTACTATCTGGACAAAACGCTGATGCTCTTCGGCGACGCAAAGAATTTCGTCGGCTCGATTGTGCGGGAACTCTCCGGAGGCCACGGCTAGGAATTTTGCCTGCCTGTTTAACCAACATTGGAGTTTGTAAGACCTCCAGCCCCCATGGCCGGCCTGCGGCTGCCTCTAGAGTAAATCCGCCTCGCACCGTTGTCAGTATTTATACGTTTTCGCTCCCAGCGATTATAAACGATTGGGGACTAACCTTAGTAATTACGGGACGTAACTCTCGATTTGACTTTGGCTCCTCTGAAGCCCTTCCTCGTTATATACTTACGCCGTTGGACCCAGGCGACGAATGCCAAGCTGGTGATATGGGTGTGTTTGGGTCCGTAAAGTCTCATGGATGATCTGAAGCACAAGCCAGGTCGCGGCCAGGATACTGGTGGCGGACTGCGCGCGCCCGCCAAAGGCGAAAGCTCGTCCAGCGAAGTGCCGCTGGATAACGACGGCGCCACCTTTATCGAGCCTCCCCCTCGCAGGCCCACTGCAGACCCCGGGGCCACAGTCATCCATCCCGATGCGTCCCTTGAAGGGGGCACGTCTGTCCGCACGCCGAGCGGCCCGCGCTCTTATGTGACCTCGTACCAGAATGTCGTGCTTCAGGTGGGAGACGTTCTCGGGAATCGCTACGAAATCCTCGCACTCCTCGGCGAAGGCGGCATGGGCGCCGTTTATAAAGCGAAAGACCGCGAAGTGGAACGCGTGGTCGCCCTGAAGTTGATCCGCCCGGAGATGGCCAGCAATCCGTCGATCCTGGCGCGATTCAAGCAAGAATTGATGACCGCGCACCAGGTAACCCATAAAAATGTGATCCGCATTTACGACCTTTCGGAAGCGGATGGAGTGAAGTTCATCACCATGGAGTTTGTCGAAGGAAGCGACCTTCGACAGCTATACCGCGAGCAGGGAAAGCTTCCGCCCGATGAAGCGGTGGATATCATTCGCCAGGTTTGTATGGCCCTGGATGCCGCGCACTCCGCGGGCATCATCCATCGCGACCTGAAGCCGCAAAACATCATGCGCGATAAGTCCGGCCGCATCCTGGTCATGGACTTCGGCCTGGCGCGTTCCGTGCAATCAGAGGGCATGACGCAGACCGGCGCCCTGCTGGGAACGATCGAGTACATGTCTCCCGAGCAGGCCATGGGGAAGACGCTCGACCAACGCTCCGACCTGTTTGCCGTCGGCCTGATTTTCTATGAACTTTTAAGCGGGAAAATGCCTTTCAAGGCTGAAACCGCGATGGCTAGCCTGCTGATGCGCAATCAGGAGCGCGCCGTGCCGCTTGCGGATATTGACGCCACCGTTCCCGCGGGCCTAAGCGATATCGTAGGCCGGTGCCTGGAGCGCGACCTGGAGCGGCGCTACCCGAGCGCCGCGGAAATCATCGCCGATCTCGACGCATGGCAAGGCAAGCGTCCGGTGATGGCCTCCATCATCATGCAGGTGCCAAAACAGCCCCGCGTGATCCCTTGGAACTGGCTTGTTCCCGCGGCGACTGTGCTGGCTCTGAGCGCGCTGTTTCTCGCGATTCCGAAGACAAGGCATTACCTCCTTCCGTCCGCAGCTACGGGTGGCCGCGCAGGGATCCTCAATACAAGCCTTCCCGCGCTTTCGCAGGGCAAATTCGTAGCGGTTATGCCGTTCCGTGTCATTGGGGACCAGGCTTCGCTCGGATATCTCGCGGATGGCTTGGGAGAAGCGGTATCCACCAAGCTCTTTGAGTTGAAGGATGTCCATCTGACCTCTCCCACGGAAACCGCGAAAGTGGATCCGAAAGCGCCGCTTCCCCAGGTAGCGAAGGACCTTGGCGTAAATCTTATCGTGCATGGAACAGTGCAGGGCTCCAGCGACAATTTGCGAATCACCGTGAACCTGGAAAACCTGGCCGAAGACCGCCACTGGAGCCAGGAATTCACCGGCGTAGCCGGCGATCTGCTGACGCTTGAAGATCAGATCTTCGCGAAGCTGGTGGACGCTCTGGAGGCCAAGCCAACCGATAAGGAGATGGCCGCGGTTACGGCGCACCCCACGGAAAATATTGAAGCCTACAACTTTTATTTGAAAGGCCGCAACGCACTGAGCGGCACGCCGGACGAAAAAACCATTCAGGCAGCGATGAATTTTTTTGGAGACGCACTGCAGAAGGACCCCGGTTTCGCGCTCGCTTACTCCGGCCTAGCCGACGCCAATCTGCAGATGTACGGGCAGAAAAAGGACAAATACTGGTCGGAGAGAGCGGTGGATGCGGCGAAGAAGGCTGCGCAACTGAACGATAAATTGCCCGAGGTGCACTTTGCCCTGGGCAGCGCCTACGCCGTGACAGGACAGACCGTTCAGGCCATTGCCGAAGACAAGCGCGCACTGGACCTCGCGCCGAATTCCGATGAGGCATACCGCCGCCTGGGGAACGCCTACATCGCCAATGGTCAGAAGGACGAGGCCATTAAGGCTTTGGAGAAAGCCGTCGAACTCAATTCCTACTATTGGTACAACCTCTCCGCGTTAGGGAACGCTTACTTCCGTTTCGGCGAAATGGATAAGGCCGTACAGGCCTACCAGCAGGTCATTCAGCTTGAACCGGGCAACCCCGTCGGTTACAGCAACCTGGGCGCCGCCTATTTCACGATGGGCAAGTACGATGACGGCATTGCGACATTCCAGAAGTCGCTCCAGATCAAGCCCACCGCGGATATTTATACGAATCTGGGCACGGGCTACTTTTACCTCAAACGGTATCCCGAAGCGCTTTCCATGTTCGAGAAATCCGTGGAAATGAATCCGGAGGACGAGACCACCATGGGCAATCTGGCCGATGGATACCGCATCGCGGGCAATACCCCTAAGGCCCAGGAAACCTACGACAAGGCGATCAGTCTGGGGTTTAAAGAGCTCCGCGTGAATCCGCGCGACGCCGATGTCGCGGGCAGGCTGGCGCTCTATTATGCAAAAAAGGGCGACACCCAGCAGGCGGACGTGTTCGTGAAGAGGGCCCGCGCCATCAACCCCGCGGACGCAAGCCTCATCTACACTTCCGCGGTAGTGAAGACACTCGGCAATCAGCCGGCCGACGCCGTGAAGGAGCTCGGAGTCGCCTTGCAGAAGGGATACCCCGTCAAGGATGCAACTGAAGACTCGGAATTCACAGTGCTCCATTCCCGCCCCGACTACCAAGCCCTGATGAAGCGGTACGAAAACAAGAAAAAGTAGCCTTTCCCTGCACAATCTAGCTTCAGATTCTCGCCTGCAGACCTGTTTTGGACCTCAAAGACACTTAACAGATTGACGGCTGCTCTACCCTGGGGGGTATCCGTTGCTCTGCTCGGCGCTCAATGTCATAAGGCGCTAAGGGTCGAGGGCTACATCACAAAAGTAGCAATGTACAAGCTATATAAACTTTGGGAAGGGGCGCGGCAAAACAGGGAGGGTGCGAGCGGATCGACATGTTCGAAGGGGAGTTGGCAAAAAAAATGGCCTGCCTTTGGGAAGGCAGGCCTAAGAGACCCGAATATTTCAGTTCAGCTTAAACCGTCAGGCCAGAGCGCTTCACAGCCAGAAAGCCCAAGCCACCAGCGAGAACGAGCAGGAGCGTTCCTGACTCCGGAGCTGGCACCAAGGTGCCCTGGACACTGAAGGGACTTGTAATCGCGCCCGGAAGGCCGAGGTCGATGTTGATCAGGAAATCGGAAGCGGAACCGTTGTCGGCAAAGCAATTGTCGTCCGCATCGTCATCATTGTCGTTATCGCAACTTCCGCTAATCGAATTTGCGGAAAGAATGCCGGGGTGAGTCTCATCCAGGCCGAAGAAGCTGATTGTGGTGGGTCCCGGCGTAGACTCCTGTGGAGTGCAATTATTGAAGTATGGGTCGCCCGAGGGATCGCAGGAGAAGTTGAATCCTGCTGGGGCGCCCAGGTTCAGCTCGCCGACGGTCGCATGAGTGAAATTGATGAAGTCCAGGCTCACGCACACATCGCCGTCGTTGCAGGAGAACTCGTTCGCCGGATTCACGGTGAATGTGAAGTTATCCGACGTCAAGACCTCGGAGCCGCCGCCGCCGCCGAGTTTGAAGACTGGATCGTTGGTGCTGTCTGCCAGCGCCACACTACAAGAAATCCCGAAGAATGCAACCAAGACCAATAAGCGAATAATTTTCACGTCCTACCCCCGTTCATATCGAAGAGCCGCAGCAATCAGCGGAGAAAGTGCAATTCCATCACCAATCCTCACACCACGAGCCACCCACAAACCCATGCAATTAAGCGTCTTAACTTGTGGAAGGAAGATTGTTGGTCGGCGCCTATGCAATCTTTTTCTCAATTTAGCGTCCAGCATTCTTCAATTGAGCAACACTGAACTGAAAGAATCATGTGCGAGTTCCAGGACTCTCAGGACTAGATTGACCCAATCCGGTCTCTGCGAACTCGCCTCTTCTCGAATTCGGCGCCAGCAATCGGATCGTAATCTGCGCGGCGGGCAAGAGGTAAACGATCGTCACGCAGGTCCACATCAGGGCCCCGGCGCACTGCTGATCCTCCAACGCGGAGAGACCGAACAGCCGTGGCCCACTGAGGTAGGCCGTGTAAACCACCTTGTCACAGAAGGTCAGGTAAGCGGAAAGGATGTCGCACGGGATCGTGGCCGAAAACAGGTAAAGGAGGATGGACCATCTTGGCCAGACGGGGACGCTCGGCCAGGGCTGGATGACCGGCCACCAGAAGAGGAACCCCGCCGCGAGAAAAGTGGCGTGTTCCACGATGTGCCAAGTCATCGAATGCAGCGCCAGATTGAGCACGGCCGGGATGTGCCATCCTACCAACACCGTGGTTGCCGCAAACCAGCAAACCGTCGGCTGAGAAAGGACTTTTCCGGCTGCTTGCGTCAGCGGCCAACGAAAGAATGGACCCATCATGGACTGCACGAACGGCTGCGGAAGGCCGTGGAGTATGAACCTCACCGGCGCACCAGCGAGTATCAGCGGCGGGGCGAAGGTCATCAGCAGCAGATGCTGCACCATGTGGGCCGTCAGCGAGGCTTCATCCTGATGCGAAATTGGCGAGCCCACGGCCAACCAGATCAGAAACACTCCCGCCAGAAAACTGCCAGCGCGCCAGGCAGGCACCTCATCCGCCGCGGCCGCGCGAAGCTGGAGCCACCCGCGTAGATACACGATGCCCGCAAGAATGGCGACGAGCGTGAGTGGAATGGAGATTGTCCAGGAAACGAACGCGAGTTGAACGGCTTCGGGCATGCCGCGCTATTGTTGCCGCGCCGGAACCATAGTCTGGTTTTCTTCCAGGGCCGCATTGCGCGCGGGCGTCTGCCCCGGAGGGTGCAGCGTCGAAAGGAATGCGACTAGTGCCGTCGTCTCCGCCGGGCTCAGGTTTTTTCCATAGGCAGGCATGTTGCCGCCACCCTGAATGACCTGTCGAATCAACTGGTCGCGCGTGAGCCGCACCGCAACGCTATCGAGCGTCGGGCCTCGCTGACCACCCAGATCACCCAGCGAATGGCAGTTGCGGCACTGCTTCACTTGAAACACCAGCGCGCCTTGCCGTTCCAGCGCTGTCGTGTTGTTCAGAAAGCGCTCCGGTACGGGGTCGCCGCTCCAGGCGTTCATGTGCGGGCTCCACGGTGTGAAGCCGGAAAGATGCGTCAACGTTCCGAGTGACACCGCAATCAACAGGATGCTCATTACCGCAATCGGCCGCCGTCGCCAGCTCTTTTCGCCCTCACCGAACACAAACGGCAGGAGGATGAGCGCGAAAATCACCACCACCGGACCGACGAGCAGCGCCGGCGTTTCCATCGATGGCGGAAGCAAGGAAAGCAGTGCGTACAGCCACAGGAAGAAATAGTCCGGCCGTGGCGCGGTTTGAATAATCGTCGGGTCGGGGCGTCCGCTGGGCCCGAACGGACCGAAATACACCGCGCAAGCGGCAACCGCGAGCAGGATGAATGCCGCAAAGAAAAGGTCCTTCCACACCGCGTAGGGAACGAACGGCGCGCCATCCTTCTTTACGAGCTCCTCATATTCTGTCGTGTAGGTCGCCCGCTTCACCAGTCGCCCGGGCATGGGCCAATCGTTGATGCCGAGCTTCAGCACCATCAGAAGGTGCAAGCTCACCAGAGCAATCAGCAGTCCGGGTATCACAAAAACGTGCAGCGCAAAAAAGCGGGACAGCGTGGCCCCCGCAATAATCGGCCCGCCCAGCATCAATTTTACTGTCGCAGGGCCCATGATAGGCACCCGGCTGGCGATGGAAGCGCCGATGCCCAGGCCCCAATACGCGTCCTGATCAAAGCGCAGAACCTGCCCGCTGAAAGCCATGCCCAAAGTCATCAGCAGAAGAAACACGCCAACGATCCACGTCAGCTCGCGCGGAAATTTGTACGCGCCAAAAAGAAAAACCTGCACCATGTGGATCAAGACGATCGCCACCATGAAGTTCGAGCCCCACCCGTGCAGCGCGCGGATGAACCAGCCCAGCGTAACGTCGTGATTCAACATCTGAAGGCTGTTCCAGGCTTCGGCGGCCGAGGGAACGTAAGCGATCGCCAGCAATATTCCGGTGACAATCTGCAGCATGAAAACCACCAGCGCCGCGCTGCCAAACACGTAAAACCAACTGGCGGTGTTTCGCGGAACGTGATGCTCCGCTGTTTCGCGGATCGGCGCCGCCAATTGCAATCGCCGGTCGAACCACTCCCCGACTTCAGAGATCAGACGCATGGAGGCCGCTCCGAATCGAGCGCCGCGCTCGGCGCGCCGGGAGTGGGAAGCTCGCCCGCCTGAATCGTTATGAGTCCGTCTTTCACTTTGTATGGGTATTCAAAAAGTCCCCGCTCCGGGGGGCCCGAGGCGCGTGCGCCGTTCTGATAATAGACGCCGCCGTGGCAGGGGCACATGAACAAACCCGACTGCGGGAACCAGCGCACCGGGCAGCCAAGATGCGCGCAGTTAATTGCGAACACTTGAAACTGCTCGCCTTCAATGCGCCGCACCCAGCACGCCGTATCCACGGTTTTCCCGTCCGCCGGCATCACGTTTGGATTTCGAAACGTCGCCAGCCGCGTTTCGCCCTCCGGAAATTCGCTCACCTGCCCGAGGGAAACCCACTCAAAATAAGCGCTCCCACGTCCGCGGGTTAACGCCGAAAGAACGTAGCCCACGATCGGCACCGCCAGCGCCGCGGCCACCAGGCCGTTGAACAAAATTCCCAGCTTCATGAAAAGCCCGCGGCGAGTGAGCGTGTTTTCGTTCGGCATCATCTGGCTCCTGGCGTTGCTGTGCTTTGCGCGGCGGGATACGGATGCCCCGGGTTCTGCACCCGTTTCGACACAAGCCACGCGACCACGTCCGTGACTTCCTGGTCCGACATCGGCTTGCCCGGAACATTGCCGCGCCAATCCGGCGCGTTCAATTCGGGGCGGCCGGCGATCACAATCGTGCGCAATCCCTGCTCGCTGACCAGTGCAAGGAATGCGCTGTCGGTAATCGCGCTGCCTTTTTCCCCGCCTCGCCCTTCCGCGCCATGGCAGGATTCGCAATACGTTTTGTAAACGAGTTCGCCGCGCGCCGGAACGCCAGGCGATTTCGCCAGGTTCAGGTAGGAAGGTGCCTCGACTCCATGCAAAATTCCGGGGCGGCTCCAACGGGCGCGGATTTGCCTCACGATCACGTCAACCTGCTTGTCCGTCAGCAGGCCTCCGGCGCTTCGGGCGAACGCCGGCATGGACGTGCCGCGCACGCCCTTGGCAGCTACCCTTCGCATCGACGCTTCATCCGCAATCTCCAGATACACCGGGTCGCCCAGCGCAATCGCTGCTCCGCCTCGCCCTTCAGCCCCATGGCACCCGGCGCAGTTTTCCGCGTACAAAATCTTGAAGTCCAGAATTTCATCCGGCGCCAGTGTCTCCGAATCTTTGCCGGGCTTCCCATGCGACAAATCACAGCCGCAGAGCAGCAAGGCTCCCAACGCGAGGCAGAAGCATGGATGCAGCAGCGCTCTCAAGGACGTTTTTCTCCGTTTTTCTTTTGCCGCATCATTCCCGGCGCTTCGATCCCCGCGCGCACGGCGAACGGCAGATTCTCTCGCGTGGGAACCCGCGACTGGCGCATTACGACCAACCCGGCCACCACGCCGAATCCGATTTGAGAAGCCATGAACCAGAACCAGTTGATGTGGCTCTCGAGCACGGGATTCAACAACCCGAGAATCGAGTACAGCAAGCCCGACCACAGCACGGGAGCGATCAGCCCGCCAAGAATAATCGGCTGCCGTGGAAACATCGGCAGCATCGCGCCATAAAGCAACCCAACCAGCGTGGACACCAGTCCATGCAGAATCAGCGCCACCACAAACATGCCGGCGTGGAACGCATTCAGCTGCGCCGGTTCGAGGTTCGCGGATTGCGTGAAAACTCCGGCGGCAAGAAGATTGATCGGATACCAGATGCTTCCCGTCTTCACCAAGCCGTAAATGCACGCCAGCACGGCCATCGCCACGCTTCCCGCCCAACCGCCCTTCACACCGGCCGAGACCGGGTATGTTTCCAGCGGCAGCCACGCGCGCACGATTGCTTCGTCTATGTGAATCCTTTCCACGCGCTGGCGATCGGTGGCGATCGCGGCATCCTCTGGAAGAATTTCCACCAGTTCTTCGCGCTCGTGCGGGAACACCTCGCGGAACCAGCCAACGCAACCTGCCAACGAAAGTACCGCGCCCAGCACGCTGACGGACACGTCCGTCAGAAGCCCGGCAAACAAGAGCGTGCATCCGAATGCCAGTACGATGGGCCACGCCGTCGGCGCCGGCAATTCGATCGCGACGGGATTCCCTGTGTCGTGTCCCAGATTGTCCGCACTAGCATGCGTTCGCATCGCGACTCCTCAGCGCCCGACTATGTAGACCATTGTAAACACCACCACCCAGACCGCATCCACGAAGTGCCAGTACATCGAAAGCACTCCCACTCGTGCGGATTGCTCCGCCCCAACACGCCCAGCCAGCCCAAACAGGAAAACGATGCCCAGCATGATCAAGCCTACTGTGACGTGAAAGGCATGCAGCCCGACGAGCGAATAGTAGGTGGTGCCAAACAAATTCGTCGAAATCGTCAGGCCGTGCTCGTAAATCAGCCGGTGCCACTCCTGCGCGGTGCCGAATAGAAATAATCCGCCAAGAATAAATGTCAGCAACCATAACCCGAGAAAACCGCCGCGTGATCCGCGCTCAAGACATTTCTCGGCAAAGTGAATGGTCAGGCTGCTCGACAGCAGGCAAATCGTGAAGAAAATCGGCGTCTCCAGCACTTCCCGGGGAGTCGGGCCGCTGAGGCTTCTCCCTGCGTAATAGAGGTACGCCACCACGAAAATCGTGAAGATGGCCGACTCCGCAATGATCAGGCAAGCCATCCCGACCTTGCCGCGGTACGGAAGCTTCCACGCACCCGGCTCCTGAGCCATGGAAAGTGTGGCGTTGCTCATCGAACGCTCCCCTCAGTCATAGCGGCTATCCGGATCTTCGGGATGTTTGCGATCCCACAGCGGGCGCCGGCTTTCGACCGTTGGAATCGCAGCAAAGTTATAAACCGGCGGCGGCGAACTCGCCGACCACTCGAGCGTCCATGCATCCCAGGGATCGTTCCCTGCCTCGGCGCCTTTGAAATAAGAGACAACGAGGTTCGCTAGAAACATTAATATGGCAATCGCCTGGAGAAACGTGCCGATCGTGACGAGCAAATTCCAGATCTCCCAGCCGCGACCGGGCTCATAGGTATAGATGCGGCGCGGCATTCCGAGCAAGCCCGGGATGTGCATCAGGTCAAACGTCAGGTGAAATCCGATCACGAACAGCCAGAAGTGCAGTTTTCCCAGGCTTTCATTCAGCATCCTTCCGGTCATTTTCGGATACCAATAATAAACTGCGCCGAAAATGCAAAAGAGAATCGAACCAACGATGACGTAGTGGAAATGCGCGATCACAAAGTACGAACCGCTGAGTTGCCAGTTGAAAGGCGCCGCGCCCAGCATGATGCCGGTGAGGCCCGCGATCAGGAATTGGAACAGGAACGCGACGCAGAACAGCATCGGCGTCTTGAACTGAATCTTCCCGCCCCACATCGTGCCAAGCCAGTTGAAAATCTTGATGCCCGTCGGAACGGCGATAGCCATCGTGGTCAGTACAAAGAAAGTGTTGGAGGCCGAGTTCATGCCGATGGTGAACATGTGATGCGCCCACACGCTCATGCTGATGAACCCGATGCCCACGGTTGCCGCCACCATCACGGGGTAACCGAAAATCGGTTTGCGCGAAAATACCGGAATGATCTCCGACGCAAACGCAAAAGCCGGAATCACCAGGATGTACACCTCCGGATGGCCAAAGATCCAGAAAAAATGCATCCACAGCGCCGCGGAACCTCCCGCCTGCGTATCGAAGAAATGGCCGCCGAGGTAACGATCCACGATCAGCATGACTTGCGCCGCCGTGAGCGGACTGATCGAAATCAGAACCAGTCCGGACATCACCATACTCATCCAGCCCATCAATGGCATACGGCCAAGCGTCATACCGGGGCACCGCATCGAAAAGATGGTCGCGATAATATTGGTCGCTGTCCCAATGCTGCCGAAACCAGACACCAGCACGGCGATGGTCCAGTAGTCCGCGCTATGGCCGGGTGAAAACGCGCGTGAAGTCAAAGGAGCATACGCCCACCATCCCACGTCGGGAGCACTCCCCGCGCCATAGAGACCGCTGCCGCCGAGAAAACTGAAATAGAGAAGAAACCCTCCAAACGCGGTCAGCCAGAAACTGAAGGCGTTCAGCCGCGGAAACGCCATGTCCCGCGCGCCGATCATCAGGGGAACGAGGTAGTTCGCGAATCCAAACATGACGGGCATGATTACGAAGAAAATCATGGTCGTGCCATGCATTGTGAACATGCGGTTGAAGACTTGCGGGGAAACAAAGTCGTTGTGCGGGCGTATCAACTGGATGCGAATCACCAATGCTTCGAGTCCGCCGATGACCAAAAATAATAAAGCGTAGAGGATATAAAGGATGCCCAACCGCTTGTGGTCGACCGTGGTGATCCAATCGTGCAGCGACTCCACCCATGTTCTTCCCCCGGCGTCCGCAACTCTGATGGCTATTGCATCCGACGACATTGCAGCTCCCCCAAAAGCCCCGCTATCGAAGCGTCTCCAGGTAACTCACCAGCGCGTCCAGATCGCTTTCGCTTAATTTCATCGCCGGCATCAGGGATCCGGGCTTAATCGCGTCAGGATTCTGGATCCACAAGCGCAGCTTTTCCCGCGTGTTTTCGGCCGCGCCCGCAGCGATCGTGTGCCGGCTCATCATGTGTGTCAGGTCGGGTCCAAAGCGGCCTGTCGCCGTCGTGCCCCCCACCGAGTGGCAATTGACGCAGGCCGTCGTTTCAAACACCTTGCGCCCGGCGATTACGGAATCATCCTGCATGCCCGCATGTTGTTGCGCGCTGACCCAGCTCTTAAAATCTTCCGGACTGTCCACCGATACCTGCAAAAGCATCTTTGCGTGCTGCGTCCCGCAATACTGGGCGCACTGGCCGAGGAAAACGCCGGTGCGATGCGGGTCCATCCACATCCGATTCACGCGATTTGGAATCAGGTCGGTCTTCCCGGCCAATTGCGGCACCCAAAAACTGTGATCGGTGTCCGCGGAGAGCAATTTTAGATAAGTCGGCGTCGGATTCGCCTGGTCGCTTACGGGAATGTGCAACTCGTTGGCGGTGACGATGCCAAGTTCCGGGTACCGGAATTCCCACCAGAACTGGTGGCCGATGGCGACAACTTCCACTGCACTCGCAGGTTTCGGCGCATCCTGGATAGCGTGGAGCACCCTCGTCGTAGCCAGGAACAGCACGACCACAATCAAAGTGGGAATCACGGTCCAGGCGAGTTCAATCTGCGTGCTGCCATAAACCTGGGGAGGTTCGTGAGGGGAATCCCCTGCCCGGGCGCGGAATTTCACGATCGCGTAAACCAGCAGGATGAAGACAACCAGAAAGATCAACCCCGTAATGGTGAGAACGAAAACCGAAAGGTGAAGAATCGAATCCGCCGGGGTGGAGTGCGGCTCGAAAATGTTGGGTATCGGATTGTCTTGCGGCGGAGTTGCGGTGCACAGACCCGCGGCGAAGAGCAACCCAAGCAATAGCAAGAGAATTCCCGCAACTCGCCCTGCGACACCCTCGCCTTCCCTCCTGCGCAAGTTCATTCGCATGCTTCCCCGGTTTTCTCAGACTCGGGTTTTAGAACACACTACTGCCCGGAACTCGTTCTAATATCAATTTTGAGGTCCCCTGACAACAAGGATGTGGGGCCCGCGTTGTCGGTTCCCGGATGAGATGCTTACCGGGTCCTTTTGGCTAATGAAATTATTCAGGAGGTGCCAGATTCATCCGGCAACCACGGGCGCGAAAATGCGAGCCACGCGCCGGAAACACCAGGAGGTCGATTTTCCGCTAAGGCTTTACTTTTGAATGGAATCGCGCGGCAAATGCAGCCCACGGCCGCCGCTCAGGCGCGCTGATATTTGACGAATTTGCCGTAAGGGCAACAGCGCTGCATTGGATTTAACCGGAAAATTTTGGTGGGCCCGCCAGGATTTGAACCTGGGACCAACGGATTATGAGTCCGCTGCTCTAACCGCTGAGCTACGAGCCCCTGGCTTTCATTTTAGTTCAGAAACGCGGACTGTGCAGCTTGCTTTTCTTAAGGCCTGTAGCTCAGGTCTTCCAGGCCTGAGGCTTTTCATTGCGACTGCACGATTTCACCGGTGTTGTAACCATGCTGGTAGGCGGCACGGGATGTTGCTGGCGCTTTGGAAAACCTCACCCCTGAAGGGGTGAGCTACAGCGCTGCTCGCTTGGTTTCCTGAAGGATGTTTCCACCGTCGACGACCAGGATCTGCCCGGTGATGTACGCCGCTTCTTTCGACGCCAGGAATGCCACCGCAGCGGCCACTTCTTCGGGCTGGCCCGCGCGCCCCAGCGGCGTGTAGGCGGCCGCCACCAACTCTTCCGGCAGCGAAGAGCCCGTTTGAATCCAACCCGGCGCCACGCCGTTAATCGTTACGCCGTCCATTCCGTGCTCGATCGCCACCGCGCGCATCAATCCGTCCATCGCGCCTTTTGCCGCGCCGTAGGCACCCGATCCGGAGTTGCTCACCAGCGGGCCCGTCACCGAAGTCACATTCACAATACGGCCGTATTTCTGTTTCTTCATGATTGGCAAAACCGCTCGCGTCATCAGAAATGCGGTGTTGAGCGTCATTGCCAGTTGCCGCTGCCAATCCGCATAGCTGATTTTTTCGACCGTGGTGTTTCCCGGTTGCTTGCCGTTCTGCGCCATCCCGGCGTTGTTCACCAGGATATCGATCCGGCCGGTGCGCCTCGCGACAGTTCCCACTACCTCATGCGCACGTCCTTCATCCGTCAAATCAGCAACGAAAGGAAAAACACGCTCACCGGAGGGATCCAATTGCTTGGCGGTGTCGTGAATGCGCTCCGAAGTGGCGCCGAGAGCCACGAACGCGCCTCCGCGAAAAAGCTCTCGGGCAATGGCAAATCCGATGCCCGTGGCGCTGCCCGCGCCGGTGACGATTGCCGTTTGGCCTTGTAGGGAGGGAGTCATCGTGGCATGGAACTACGCTGTGACTCCGCCGATGCACAGATACTTGATCTCGAGAAATTCCTCGATGCCGTACTTCGAGCCTTCGCGCCCAAGGCCCGATTCTTTCACTCCCCCGAACGGCGCAACCTCGGTGGAAATGATTCCCGTGTTGATGCCGACGATTCCGTACTCCAGCGCCTCGGCCACCCGCCACACGCGCGCGAGATCACGTCCATAAAAATAGGCGGCCAGTCCGAACTCCGTGTCGTTCGCGAGCGCGACCGCTTCCGTTTCCGTTTTAAATCGGAAGAGCGGCGCAACCGGGCCAAACGTCTCTTCGCGGGCGACCGCCATCTGCGTGGTTGCGTCCACGAGAATGGTCGGTTCAAAAAAACGCCCTCCCAGCGCGTGGCGATGCCCGCCGGCAATCACCCTGGCCCCCTTGGACACCGCATCCATGATATGGCTTTCCACTTTCTCAACTGCCGCGTTATCAATCAGCGGCCCCTGCGAAGCGCCCGCTTCCAGCCCCGGCGCGGGATTCAACTTCTTCACCGCTGCCACCAGCTTTTCCGCGAACACATCGTAGACCGAATCCTGTACCAGCACGCGATTCGTGCACACGCAGGTTTGCCCGGTATTGCGATACTTCGACGCGATCGCGCCTTCCACCGCTGCATCCAGATCCGCATCTTCAAACACGATAAACGGTGCATTTCCGCCCAGCTCCAGCGAAAGTTTTTTGATCGTGGTCGCGCACTGCGCCATCAATACTTTTCCAACTTCGGTCGAACCCGTGAACGAAAGTTTCCGCACAATCGGATTCGAAGTTAGCTCCACGCCGATTTCTTTCGCCGACCCGGTGATCACGTTCAACACGCCCTTGGGCACTCCGGCGCGCTCGGCGAGTTCGGCCAACGCCAGCGCCGAGAAAGGCGTCTGCGCCGCGGGCTTGATCACCACTGCGCATCCGGCCGCCAGCGCGGGGCCGGCCTTGCGCGTAATCATCGCCAGCGGAAAATTCCATGGGGTGATGCAGGCAACCACGCCGATGGGTTGCTTCAGAACAACGATCCGCTTGTCCGCCTGGTGGCCCGGAATCGTGTCGCCGTAAACGCGCTTCGCCTCTTCGCCAAACCATTCCAGAAACGCCGCGGCATACGCCACTTCTCCGCGCGATTCTGTCAGCGGCTTCCCCTGCTCCAGCGTCATCAGGCGCGCCAGGTCTTCCTGGTTTTCCATCATCAGGTCGAACCATTTGCGCAGCACATTCGCGCGTTCCTTCGCCGTCCTCGCGCTCCACGACTTGAAGGCCACGTTCGCCACTTCGATCGCGTGCCGCGTTTCCGCCCCACTCAGCTTTGGAACTTTGCCGATGATTTCGCCCGTAGCGGGATTATCCACGCCGGTCATACCGCCGCCCGCCGCCTGCACCCACTTCCCATCCACATAGCAGGCTTCGCGGAACAACCGCATGTCCTTCAAATCAATCGCGGCTGCCGCCGCATTTGTAGCCGTGCTGGACATAAAACACCTCGTTCATTCGCAAGCGCGTGGAAACGCCTTCGTACCTTGCACTACGCAGGGTTCCACGCGAACGGTTTATGCGTGAGAAAGGACAGCCTGCTTTTGTTCCGAGACGAGCGCCAAACCCGCCTCAAGTACATCGAGCCCCTCATCAAGCTGCTCGTCCGTGACCACCAGCGGCACCAGGATGCGCACGACGTTTCCGTAAGTCCCCGCGGTGATCGTGATCAAGCCGTGCTCGTACGCGTACTTCGAAAGCGCTTTCGTTTGCGCACCGGCAGGCTCGCGCGTTTCCGGATTGCTCACCAGCTCGATCGCGCACATGCCGCCGAGCCCGCGCACGTTGCCGACAATGGGCCACTTCCGCTGCCAGGCCTTCGCCCGCTCTTCGAAACGCTTTCCGATGGCCGTGGACCGCGCAAGCAATCCATCCTTCTCGATCGTCTCCAGCGAAGCAAGCGCCGCCACGCAAGACGCGGGATTTCCGGCAAATGTGCTTCCAAGCCCGCCGGGAATCGGCGAGTCCATGATTTCCGCGCGACCCGTGACCGCGGCAATCGGCAAGCCGCCGCCGAGGGATTTCGCGGCGATCAGCAGGTCCGGCTCGACGCCCCAATGCTCGATTGCAAACATTTTTCCGGTGCGCCCGATGCCGCTCTGCACTTCATCGGCGATGAAGAGGATTCCGTATTTGTCGCAAATCTGCCGGATCACGGGGAAAAATTCCTTCGGCGGAACCACGAAGCCGCCTTCGCCCAGCACCGGTTCCGCGATGATCGCCGCCACCTGGTCCGCCGCAACCACTCGCTTGAACGTATCTTCCAGATGATGTGCGCAGGTCAGCTTACACGACGGATATGTCAGGCCGTACGAGCAGTGATAGCAGTTGGCATAGGGAATCCGGTAAATTTCCGGCGCAAACGGACCGAAGCCCACTTTGTACGGGTTTGTCTTGCTGGTCAGCGTCATCGTCAGCAGCGTGCGCCCGTGAAACGCGTCTTCGAAGCAGATCACCGCCGGCCGCTTGGTGTGCGCGCGGGCGATCTTCACCGCGTTTTCCACCGCTTCCGCGCCCGTATTCACAAAAAAAGTTTTCTTCGTTCCCGTCATCGGCGCCAGCGAATTCAGCTTTTCAGCGAGCGCGATGTAGGACTCGTACGGCGTCACGCCGAAACACGTGTGCAGGAATTTTTCCAACTGGGCGCGGATTGCGCTTTCCACGCGCGGCGCGCGGTGCCCGGTGTTCAGGCAGCCGATACCGCCCGCGAAGTCCAGGTAGCGGTTTCCATCCACGTCCTCGATCCAGGCACCTTCCGCTTTCGCGGTGAAGATCGGCGTCACGAGCTGCGGTCCGCGCGGAATTGCGGCTTCGCGGCGCGCCACCAGCGCTTTGGATTTTGGCCCCGGAACTTCGGTGCGTAATTGAATGGTCTTCATAGCTCTCACTTCCCTCTTTTGAATTCAGAAAAATTCGCCGGCTTAGTACCAGCCGATCGGGGCTTCATCGAGATTGACGTACACCTGCTTGGTTTCGAGGTACTCTTCCAATCCCCACGGCCCGAGCTCTCGCCCGAAGCCCGACTGTTTGTAGCCGCCCCACGGCGCTTCCACGTACGTCGGCTGCATATGATTCACCCAGATAATTCCCGCGCGCATCGATTTTACGATGCGGAACGCCTTAAAGATGTCGCGCGTCCAGACGGCTCCGGCCAGCCCATACGGCGTGTCGTTGGCAATTTTGATCGCGTCGGCTTCGTTCTCAAACGGAATCACCGTTGCCACGGGGCCGAAAATTTCTTCCCGCGCAATCCGCGCCGAGTTGTCGACATCGTAAAAAATCGTCGGCTCCACGTAAAATCCCTTGCCGAAGGCGTTCGCACGTCCGCCGCCGATCGCGGTCTTCGCTTCTTTCTTGCCGATCTCCATGTACGAGGTCACGCGGTCGTACTGCTCCTTGCTGACTAGCGGGCCCATCTTGGTCTCGCGGTCCAGCGGGGCGCCCAGCTTGATGCGCTTGGCCTTTTCCGTCATGGCCTCGACAAACTTCGAATAAATCTTTTTCTCAACCAGAATGCGGCTGCCCGCGGAACAAACTTCGCCCTGATTGATGAACACACCGAAGAGCGCCCCATCCACGGCGGCCTCCCAATCGGCATCGGCAAAAAACACGTTGGGAGATTTTCCGCCAAGCTCCAGCGTCACGCGCTTCAACGTGTCGGCCGCGCTCTTCACGATGATCTTTCCCACCGCGGCGCTGCCGGTAAAGGCGATCTTGTCCACGCCGGGATGGCTTACCAGCGCCGCGCCCGCAATTTCGCCGACGCCGTTCACGACGTTCACCACGCCGGGGGGCAACCCGACCTCTTCCAGCCAGTTTGCAAATTCCAGCGCCGTCAGCGGCGTCTGCTCAGCCGGCTTCAACACGCATGTGCAACCCGCGGCGAGCGCCGGCGCCAGCTTCCACGCCGCCATCAGCAACGGGTAATTCCACGGAATAATCTGCCCAGCCACGCCGACCGGCTCGCGAAGCGTGAAGCTCAAAGCGTTCGCGGGAACCGGCATCACGCTGCCGTTCACCTTGTTCGCCAAACCGCCGTAGTATTCGAAACACGTCGCCACGTCGGCGATGTCGAATTCCGCTTCGACAATCGGCTTTCCAGTATTCCGCGATTCCAGTTCCGCCAGCATGGGCTGGTTCTGGCGAATCTTTTCCGCCAGCTTGAACAGAATGCGTCCGCGATCCTGCGCCGTCGTCGCCGGCCATGGCCCGGAGTCAAACGCTGCCTTGGCGGCCTTTACCGCTTTGTCCACGTCGCTCGCGCTCGCCGCTGCGACGTGCGCAATCACCTCTTCATTGGAAGGATCGAACACCGGAAAGGTTTCACTATTCGAACTCGAGCCCCACTGGCCGTTGACGTAGTTCTGGTAGGTTTTCACCGCGGGTTTCGCTGGACTGGACATAAATCTCCTCCCAAATCAAATTTCAGGCCGGCGTTGAGCCTTCGGCCAATTTCCGCGCCGCTTTCCGGCTGCCATACACAAAAAAGAAAAACGCTGCCAGGCCGATGAAGCCCAGTGTGCCGCCAAACATCCAGATTTCGTACGAAAGCAGCGAAGTGATCTGCTGCGCAGGGAAAAACGCGAGCGCAATCCCGAGGATGGTCGTTAACATCCCGCAAATCCCCGCGAATACCAGCGTCCCCCGGCCATAGTGCCCGCGCACGAATTTTTCATCGAACGCGATCTTCAGCAGCGCACCGAACATATAAAGGAACGGAATTAGTTGAAGCACCACCGCCAACGAAAGCAACTTTTGAAAAGTCTCCTGAACGCCGGAACCAGTCAACGTAAAGTTCAGGATCACCAGGATCAGCGAAACGCTCGCGTGCACCAGCAGCGCCGGGTAAGGAGTGGCGTACTTCGGATGAATCTTTCCCAGCCACGACGGCAGGTACGAATCAAGCCCCGCGACGAACGGAATCCGCGCCGAACCCCCAAGCCATGCCGAACCAATGCCCGCGATCGACAAGCTCAACAGGAACGCGAACGGCGCCACAATCCATGGAACGCCCACTTGCCCGGCCATGTGGCTGACTGCCTGCACAATCCCCTGCAGCACGCTGATGCTGTCCTTGCTGACGGCGATCACCAACGTCAAGGTCGCTCCAACATAAAGCAGCCCGGAGAGCACCCCGCCCCACGCCACCGCTCCCGGCAAAGTTTTTGCCGGGTTTTCAATCTCGTCGCCCATGATGGAGGCAAGCTCCAGCCCCACCAGGCCGAAACAAATCACGCCAAAGGAATTCAGCACAAATCGGGGATTGGCAGGAACTCGAAAGTCCGCCCAGTGAATGGACGTGCCAAATTTCAGGCACACCACCACGCCGAGCCCCATCAGCAAAAACGCCGCGGCAAACGTCCCGATCCCGCCGAGATTGTTGATCCACTTGCCCACGCCGAGCCCCATCACATTCAAAACCACGAGAACGCCAAGCAGCACGACCGATGCGGCCAGCGCAAACGGCTTGTTGTCCCCCAGTGCGGCGTGGCCCGGCCCCAGAACAAAAACGGAAACGCCGACGAAATACAGCATGATCGTGGGCACGTACATCATGTTGTTGGTCCAGTAACACCAACCCGATAGAAAACCGTGAAAGTCGCCGAACACTTCCTTGGCCCACAGATACACGCCGCCTTCGCCGGGATACCGGTGCGCCAGCTCGATCACCGCGATGCCCTGCGGCCAGAAAAACAAAATCAACGAGATGATCCAGAGCCAGATGGTGACGCCGCCATTCGCGGCAATCGAGGGCAAGACGTTAAGGTTGAAAACGGCGACGACAAAAAGGAGCACGAGGTCGCGCTTCCCGAGTACCCGCTTCAGATGGGTGGTTCCGTTGGAAGAAGGCGAAACGTCAGCCTCCACGGGCGCGGCCTCGTGACTCAAACTCTGCTCTCCTTAGTGTCCGGCCGCGCCGACAAACTGCGCGCCGCGCTCCTGCTGAGCCTTCGCGAGGCCCGGAGCGACTTCTTCAAACGCCGCGAGGTGCTTGTCGATGTCCGCGTCCGTGTGTTGCACGGAGATGGTCCACTGCTCGTCCCACCAGTACGGCATCGCCAGCACGCCGCGGTTGACCATGCCGAACCAGAATTGCCGCCAGATGTCGACGTCGATTTTCAGCCAGTCTCGATAATTGCGAATTTCCTGCGGATAGAACATCAGCGCGCCGTTCACGCCGGCGCTGACGACGTAGGCCTGCACGCCGTTTTTCTTCACAATGGCGCGATATCCCTCGGTCAGCTTCTTGCCGAGCTTGTCCACGTGCGCATAATTTTCGCGCGTGAGCACCTCGCGAAATACCGCCAGCCCCGCCGCCATCGCAAAGCGGTTCGTGTTGTACGTGCCGCCATGGAAAACCTTGTGCTGGACGATCAGATCCATGACTTCCCTGCTCGCGCCAAACGCCGCCAGCGGCACACCGCCGCCGATGGATTTCGCCAGCGTGATCATGTCCGGCTTCACGCCGAAATACTCGCTCGCGCCGCCCCAGCCGAGCTTCGCGCCGGTCTTCACTTCGTCGAAGATCAGCAGCGCGCCAGTCTTGGTGCAGATTGTGCGCAGGGCTTCGAGAAAACCGGGCTGCGGCAGGCAAAGGCCGACATTCATCAGGATGGGTTCCAGAATGATCGCGGCAATTTGCCCCGGGAACTGTTTGAAGCGGTTTTCGACGCTGGCAATATCGTTGAAGGTGGCCACGGTAACGTTTTCAAGTACGGACTTGATGACACCCAGCCCGCCCGGCACGGAATTCGGCGCGTGAATGTCGCCGGCATCCTCCAGCTTCGGCTTGACGCTAACCAGCGCCGTATCGTGCAGTCCGTGATACGCGCCTTCAAAGCGCAAAATTTTGTCGCGTCCCGTGGCGGCGCGCGCGATGCGGCACGCGTGCATCGTCGCTTCCGTGCCGCTGTTGCCGAACCGCACCATCTCCACCGGATACCGCGCGCAAATCTCTTCCGCCAGTTCCAGTTCCATACCGTGCGGCATGCCAAACGTGGTGCCGCTGTCGGCAATCGCTTTCACGGCTTTGACCACCGCGGGATGCCCGTGGCCGGCCATCAGCGTGCCGAAGCACAGGTTGTGGTCAATATATTCGTTTCCGTCGATATCCTTGATCTTGCTACCGTGCCCCTCCGCCACAAAAATCGGATAGGGATCATACGCGCGGTAGTTGCTGGCCACGCCCAGCGGAATGCGTTTCTGCGCCTTTTTGTGCGCTTCCGCCGATTTCGGCGTGCGCTTCTCGTACAGGGCGATTTCCTTCTGCAGTGTGTCGTGCATTTGCTGCTCCATCCAGGCAGGCCGTCCGATCGTGGTCACCTGGGGCAGGTCTCTTCCCTGCGGTCAGTGTAGGGGTGGCTTCCTGCCACCTCTGTGTAGGGGCGGCCTGATGCCGCCTCTTTCAGCGAGGCAAACAGCGTGGTTCCTGCGGCGAACTACGCTTACCAGTTTACGCCAGTTTCGCAATTTCCCGCAGCCGCGCGGGCGGTCATCGCGGCCGGTTTCAGCTCTCCGCGCGGAAACGCCCCGGCCTGGCTAGGGCGCTTCCGCGCAAGAGTCGGCTCTTCCAAACGTCAGAAGAGAATCTTCAAGGCAAACTGCATCACGCGCGGATCGCGCAATTTCAGGATTTGACCAAAGGTCGAGTTCGTAAAGTTTCCGTCGGGGTTCTCGAACTCCGTGTGATTCCACGCGTTGTAAAACTCCGCGCGGAACTCCGTATTGATTTTTTCGGTGATCGGCGTCCTCTTTGCGATCACCAGGTCCGTATTGCTTAGCGCCGGTCCGCAGCAAAGCGAGTGCGGAGTGTTGCCGAAGGTACCCAAATTTTGCGGACAAGGCGGCGGACCACTAGCGTTGGTCAACGGAAAACCGACCACCGGATCGCAGAAAGATGAAGGATTGAACCAGAAATTGCCGGTGGTGGTCCCGTAGGTCTGCTGAACCTTCGGATTGATACGTTGAACGGGACCCGTCATGTAAGGCGTGTTGGTGGATTCAAAAAAGATGCTGCTCTGCAGCTCCCCGTCATTCTGATCCTGGATGCGGATCGGGAAACCGCTCTGATAAGTGATGATGGCGGAGACTTGCCAACCATTGGCGATTTTCCCGGCGAACCCCGCTTTTTTCGGAATCGGCAGTTCCCAAACCGGGCTGAAAACGAAGCGGTGCTTGGCATCCAGCAGCGATAGCCCGCGAGTGGCGTTCTGATTGATCGGATTCAGCTCGTTCTCGAAAGACGCGCCCTGGTCAATCGCCTTGCTGAAGGTATACGAGGCCTGAAACAGCAAGCCATGCGAATAATTTTTCTCGACGGAAACCTGCAAGCCGTTGTAGTTGGAGTTAGCGATGGTATCTTCCGCGAAGATATTGCTGAACATGGAAGTGCCGTCCGCCGGACAGCCTGCGCCGCTGAGCGGATTGCAATTCGGCGAAGAATATGGACGTAGTCCCACAAGCGTAATCGGAGTTCCGGCGCCCGGGGCGCCAACAATAGTGCAAGCCGGATTATTGGCAACTCCGTATGGACAGGGAATGTTGGGCCCATTTGCGACCGGACCCGGAGCATAGGGCAAATGGAAGGTCGCGCCGGCCGGCACATTGAACGAATAGAAATTGTCGGAGCTGAATGTGCCGCAGGGCTGGTTGGGGATATTGAAACTGCTGATGTCCAGACAGGTCTGCGGATTGCCATAATTCAAATCGTGCGAAGCCAGCAAATGATGGGCTTGCGTACCAACGTAGGCAATGCGCAACAGCATGCTCGCAGACAACTGGCGTTCGAGCGTCAAGTTGTACTGCTCCGAATACTGCGACCTCAAATGGGGCGCGAATTCACCGAAGAGCAGGTCGGTGCGGAACTGGGACCAATCCACGCATCCTTTTGGCCCGGCCGGATCAAAACAGGGTGTGTTCGGATTCTGGTTGATGATTCCGGTGCTATTGTTCGGAATCTGAGAACCATTCTGCAACACGTAAGGAGTATTGAAGAGGGGGCTGGACGCGAACGCGCTTACGCCGAAGGGAGGCTCCGCACTGAACTGTTCCAGCACGAGCTGTTCGATGGGGTTGTAGAAAATACCAAAGCCGCCGCGAATGGTGGATTTGCCCGGCCCGCCGGTGATCTTGGCCAGAAATCCATCCGTCCAACTGGGGCTGTACGCTAATCCGATTCTTGGTGCGAATGCCTTGTAGTAGGTTGAAGTCAGACCTTTGGGAACTCCCTTGTCTCCGGGGAAAACCAGACCCAGCGGGAAATAGGCATTCTGGGCGCTCGATTCGCCGCAATCTCCGGGCGATGCCGCGGCAAATCCTGCGCCGTTGTTGATGGTGGTCGCCCCCTGCTGGGACAACCAGCATGGATATTGCGTTGTGGCCTGGCCGGGCCGGAATGTTTCGATTCGATTTTTGGTGTCAACGTAGGGGGTATTCAGTTCCCAGCGCAAACCGTAGTTCAGGGTCAAATTCGATCTGAGCTTCCAGCTATCCTGCGCGAACAGATAGAGTCCCGTGTTGCGGATATTTTCCCCTTGCGCCGCGCCGCCGGAGTAGCTCGTCGGCGTGCCCAGGAAAAAGTCCGGATATCCGTCGCTGCTCGCGGGTGAATTGGTCGCCCCCGCGGCCTGAAACGAAAAATCTCCATTGATGTTGTAATACAGGAACTGGTCGAAGCGTTGACGGCGAACATCGCCGCCGAACTTGACGCTGTGCGCTCCGATCACCTTGCTGTAGTTGTCCGACCATTGGAAGGTGTTGCCAACCTGCGGCAACTCGCCTTCGAAATTGTTCCCTATGACGAAGCCGCCTGCGACGGACACGAAGGGGACACCTGCGCGTCCGGGGATATTGGTGGTAATTCCAGCCGTGGGATTCGTAGGATCCGCAAAGCAGTTGGCGGCAGGGATGTAGGTTCCGCAAGCATCATGTACGCTCGCCAAAGTATTCACCGGGTGGTTCAGATTGCCTTGCCCTTCCCGGAAATAATTGAAGCGGAACTCGTTGACCGCCGAGGAGCCAATCGTGGAGGTCTGGCTGATGTTCCACTGCTGGACCCGGGTCTTGAAAATCGCGCCAAAGCCCGGAACGTTTGCGCCCGCGGCCTGGAAGTTGGAGAAAGGTTGCGTATTGTCGTCGTCATTAAAGTAGTAATAGGCGCTGAAGTGCTGGGTGGGGTTGAAATTGTGATCGAAACGTACGGTGAACTGATTGGAAGAATCGTTCTGGTTCGGCACCAAAGTTACCTGTCCCGTTCCCTGGGGCGCCACATAGCTCTTGTAGAGCGCCATGGCCGTGGGATCAAAGCAGGCCGTGGGAATCTGGTTGTTAAGGAATATTTGTGAATAGGCGGTCCCCGCCACGAGTGGTGCGCCGCCCGCGGCGCTTACCGCAGAAGCACAACCCGGCCGGCTGTTCAAGACACTGGCAAAATTGGGATCCGTCAACGTACCTGCAAATGGCGTTTCTGCGGAGAAGTCTCCCGTTGCCTGCGCGCCAGTGGGCAAGAACACGCTCCCGGAAGAAATGCCCTGAGCGAGACGGTTTCCTTCATAAGAGGCAAAGACAAAGGTCTTGTCTTTCTTGATCGGCCCTCCCAACGTGGCGCCGAATTGATTCTGCCTGTAATCCGGCTTCGGCGAGGGGACGAATGAGAACTGCTTCGAATTGAGCACCGTGTTGCGGAAGAATTCGTAAACATCACCGTGAATATTGTTCGTCCCGGACTTGGTTACCACGTTCACGACCGACCCGGAGTTGCGGCCATATTCTGCGTCAAATGTGTTCGTCAAAACGCGAAATTCTTCGATCGCATCCGGCGAAGGCTGAATCGCGGGGCCGTTCACAAAAATGTCGTTGCCATCGCCCCCGTTCACCATGTAGTTGTTGGAACGCCCGCGGCCCCCGTTCACCGAAACCACGCCAGGATTGCTGCTGCCATAAAAAAGATCCGCGCCCAACTGCGACTGCACGCCGGGTTGCAATTGCAGCAACTGGTAGGTATTGCGCGAATTCAGCGGCAGTTCGCGCACGGATTGGTCCGTCATCACCGCGCCAAGTTGCGTCGTCGTGGTATCGATCACCGGCGGCGCACCCGTCACCTCCACGGTATCCACCGTGGAGCCCACCGTCAGGGCAACGTCGACGCTGGCAATTTCGTTCAACACCAGCACGATCCCCTTGCGGGCGTACTTCTTGAAGCCCGGGTGATTGATATCCACTTCGTAGCTGCCGACAGGCACTTCCAGAAAAAGGTATTCCCCGTTGGTGGAGGTCTGCGCCTCGCGGGTTATATTCGTGCCCTCATTAACTAGGGTTACTTTGGCCCCCACGACCGCGCCGCCGCTCGCATCCGTCACCGTGCCGCGAATGCGGCCCCCGGTGCTCTGCGCGCTGGCAGGGGAAATCGCAAAAACGAAAATGAAAAGTGCGAGGATTGCGGCAAACAAAATACTTTGGCAACACACGGACCAAAGCTGCTGAACGCGCTTGGCGGTTATCATATTGGACTCACCCCTGTTTCCTCGAAGAAACCATGCCCCGGCACAAGATTCTTCGTGGTTGCTACTGCCCGCTGAACCTTACTATAATCCAGTAAACTTAGAGAAAGCCGGGACCCGTGTCAAGCAGAAAGAATTTATCGCCCTCATCGAAAACCCTGGACCGCCAGCCGCTTCTGCGCATCTCCGTAGTCGCGCGCAGGCTCGCGATTTCCTCTTCCGCCTTGCGCGCCTGGGAAGCGCTCGGCCTCGTCTCTCCACAGCGCACCGAAAGCCGTTACCGGATGTACACCGAATCCGATCTCCGCCTGCTGCAGCGCGCCATTTTTCTGCGCCGCGCGCGCGGCCTGAATCCCGCGGCCATCGTTCACGTTCTCAAAAAACAGGGCGTCGTCTCCTCCCCCGCCGTCGCGCCGCAACTTCCCGGCCAGCGATTCCGGCGCCTTCGCCTGCGCCGCAAGCTTTCCCTCGCCCAAGTCGCCCGCAGCACCCGCGTCTCCGTCGGTTTCCTCAGCGCCCTCGAACGCGGCCAGATGCGCTGCTCCATTGGCACGCTCCGCCGCATCGCCCGCTTTTACAAAACCAACATCATTTCCCTCTTCGAAACGAACGGGGAAGGGCAGCACCTGGTCCGCCCCGCGCAACGCAAAATCCTCGAAACCAGCCCTACCGTCCGCATGGAGCTTCTCGCCTGGGGCAACACCGCCATGGAGCCGCATCTTTTCCGCGTGAAACCCGGCGGCGGCAGCGGCGAATCCTACTCCCATGACGGCGAGGAATTCCTTCATGTGTTGCGCGGCGAGTTCGAACTCTGGCTGCATAACGAGGGCCACTATCTTTTGAAAGCGGGCGACAGCCTGTATTTTGAAAGCTCCACGCCGCACCGCTGGAAAAATCCGGGCCGCGCGGAAGCGTGGATTTTGTGGGTCAATACGCCGCCCACATTTTAGGATTGCCGTTCAGCAACGCACTTCAACGCCGGATGCCATTATCGCGGACCGCGACATCTTTGAAATCGAGCCACACACCATCGGTGATACAAAGATGGTGACCGCCATCGTGGAGGCAAGATCGTCTATGAAGCCGACGCAAAATAAACTGTGCCCGCTCCGAATGGCCGGCATTCTGCTGGCGTGCGTGACTCTGCTCGCCTCCTGTCAGAAAAAAGAAGAATCGCTGAGCCTGCTCGTCTGGGAGGGCTACGCTGATCCCTCTTTCATCCACGCCTTCGAAGAAGCGCACCACTGCAAAGTCTCCGCATCCTACATGGGCTCCAGCGACGACCTGGTGGCAAAGTTACGCGGCGGCAGCGCCGGCAACTACGATGTAATCTCGCCCTCCAGCGACGTCGCCGCTTCCATCGTGCGTGCGGGCCTTGCTGAACCTCTCGACCTGAGCGAGCTACCCAGTTATTCGCAGCTCTCGCCGAAACTCCGCGAACTCCCGCTCGTCAAATCCAATGGCAAAACGTTCGGCGTTCCTTTCATGTGGGGTCCGAATCCGCTGCTTTATGACACAACTGTTTTTGCGCAGCCGCCGGATTCCTGGGGAATTTTCTGGGACCCGAAATATAAAGGCAAAGTTTCCGTCTGGGACGATCTCTCCACCTTATATATGGCCGCGCAGATGCTCGGCTACGACAAGCCCGACCCCTCACAACTTTACAATCTTTCCGACGACCAGCTTGCCGCGGTCAAGAAGAAGCTCCTCGAACTCAAGCCCAACGTGCGCAAGCTGTGGTCCACGGGCGGCGAACTTACAAATTTGTTTCAGAATCACGAGGTGGTTGCTGCAATGGGCTGGCCGCTGATGACCAATCAGCTGCGGCAGTCGAGATTTCCCATCGGTGAAACGATTCCCCAGGAAAACACGACCGGGTGGATCGACCATCTGATGATTACCAAGGCCAGCCCGCACAAGGAACTTGCGTACGCCTTTCTCGAATACATGATTAAGGGTTCAACTCAACTCCAAGTCAGCCTAGTTACAAACTATACGCCTGCCAATCCCAAGTCCGCGGAAGGCATGAGTAACGGTGGCGCCGAATCGCTCCATCTGGACGATCCCGACGCCTACATGCAGCGCATCTATTTCTGGCAGGATGTACCGCGCCGGGCAAAATACATCGAAATCTGGAATGAGGTAAAAGCCGCTCCGTGACGCAACCAGTTTCCAACATGGAGCAAGCCGCCGCAAGCGCGGCTTCTGGAAACGCGCTGCTCGAAGTCCGCGAAATCACCAAAAGTTTTGGCGCGCGCGAAGTGCTGAAGCGCATATCCCTCGAAATCTCTCCGGGAGAATTTCTCACCCTGCTCGGGGAAAGCGGCTCCGGAAAAACAACTTTGCTCCGCCTGATCGCCGGATTCGAACAGCCGGGCAGCGGAGAAATCTGGATGAACGGGGAACGCCTCGACACCCTGCCTCCCTACAATCGCCGCGTGAACACGGTCTTCCAAAACTACGCCCTCTTCCCGCACCTAACCGTCCAGGAAAACGTCGGCTACGGATTGCAGGTAAGCGGCGTTGCGAAATCGGAAATTCCGGGCCGCGTGAATGAGGCTCTCCAGATGGTGAAGATGCAGGAATTCGCTGCCTCGCGCCCCGCAAAGCTCAGCGGCGGCCAGCAGCAGCGCGTTGCCCTCGCGCGAGCGCTCATCAATCGCCCCAAACTTTTGCTGCTCGACGAGCCGTTTTCCGCCCTCGACGCCAATCTCCGCAAGCAGATGCAGGGCGAACTGAAATCGCTCCAGCGCGAACTCGGCATCACATTTCTCTTCGTCACCCACGATCAGGACGAGGCCATGGCGCTTTCCGACCGGATCGCCCTGCTGAAGGACGGCGCGCTCGAACAAATCGCTTCGCCGCGTGAGATTTACGCGCACCCCGCCACTAGCTATACCGCCGAATTTATCGGACAGACCAATTTGCTGCGCGCGGAAGTAAGAAACGGAGTGGCGTCGTGGGGTCAACTTCAGTGGAACGCTCCGCACCCAACGGCAACCGCTGTTTTCTCGTTGCGTCCCGAAGCGATTCATCTCTCGCCGGATGGACCCGTTCCCGCCGATGCGATTCGTTTCCGCGCAGAAATTCGGCAGCAAATTTTCTCCGGTTCCAGCGAACATCTGGAACTCCAACTTGCCGGCCAGTTGCTGCGCGCGCGGATTCCGGCGCGCGGCCCGCTTTCCGGCGAACTGGAATTCTGGTTTTCCCCTGCGGACGCCGTTGCGGTCCGCGAGTGAATTAAAAATGTACTCGCGCGCATACAAATGGATCGTCTCCACGCCGCCGCTCCTCTGGGTGGCGATATTCCTGCTCCTTCCCTACGCGTTGATGTTCGCGCACAGCTTCTGGCTGGTGCGCGACGGCATGATCGCCCGCGAATGGAACCTGCAAAATTACGCGAAGCTTTTCCAGAACCCTGTTTACCTGGACGTATTGTTCCGCACCATGCGGATCGCCGCCGGCGTCACGCTGCTATCGCTTCTGCTCGGCTACCCGCTCGCGTATTACATGTCGTTCCACGCCGGCGTGCGCAAGGAACTCCTCTATCAACTGGTGATCGTTCCTCTTTGGGTGAGTTATCTCGTCCGCGGCTACGCATGGAAAACAATTCTCGGCTCCGAAGGCGTGCTCAACGGCTTTCTGCAGTACGTCCACGTCACGAAAGAGCCCGTCAGCTTCTTTCTCTACAGTCCCTTCGCCGTCGTCCTGATGCTCACCCACATCTACACGCCCTTCGTGTTTCTCCCCCTCTACGCCTCGCTCGAACACATCCCGCGCAATCTTGTCGAAGCTTCCCACGATCTCGGCGCCGGCTCGCGTGCCACCTTCCTGCGCGTCATCCTGCCGCTTTCCCTGCCCGGCTTGCTGGCCGGCGCGACTTTTGCCTTCGTGCTTACCCTCGGTGATTTTCTCGCGCCGATCCTCGTCGGCGGCCCATCCAGCATCATGATCGCCAACATCGTCCAAAGCCTCTTTGGCACGGCGTACGATTGGCCACTGGGCGCCGCGGTTTCCGTCTGCATTCTCGTGCTCACCATCTCGTTGCTCTCTCTCACCGAGCGCCTTGAAAAACGGTGGTCGCTCCGATGAGCCACGCTTCCCAATCCGCCCGCCGCTCACCATTGCTGGGCACCTACGCGATCCTCGTCTTCGCGTTTCTTTATTTGCCGATCGTGGTGCTGATTCTTTACTCCTTCAATCGCGACGGAGTCGGTGGCTTCCCGCCCAAGCAACTCACCTTCGCCTGGTACCGTCTCCTCTTCAGCGACTCCGCCATCTGGGATTCCGTTCTCAACAGCTTGCTGGTGGCCACGGGCGCAGTCGTTCTCTCACTCACGCTGGGACTTCTCGCCGCGCTGGCCCTCGATCGCGCCACCTTCCCCGGCAAATCCATTTTTCGACGGCTGGTGCTTCTGCCGCTGATCCTTCCGGGCATCATCACAGGCCTCTCCCTGTTAATGTTCGCGGTGTTCGCGGGAATGCAGCTCAGCCTCGCCACCGTCTTTCTCGGCCACGGCACCGCGCTCATCTCCGTCGCCACCACCGAACTCTTTGCCGGCTTGCAGAAGATGGACCGCGCGCAGGAAGAGGCCTCGCTCGATCTCGGCGCCACTCCCTGGCAAACCTTCTGGCGCGTGACCCTGCCAAACCTGACACTCTCCCTGGTCGCTGCCAGCCTGCTGATCTTCACCCTTTCGATGGACGAGATCGCCGTCACCTTCTTCCTCATCGGCCGCGACAACACCCTCCCGCTCGAAATCTGGGCCCGCCTGCGCCGCGGCATCACCCCGGAGATCAACGCCATCTCCACGCTGATTTTTGCCGTCTCCGTTATTCTGATTTTGATCTGGTACCGGATCCGCATCCGCACCTCCGGCCAGGAAGCGCAAGACCTTTTGGAACGCTCCTAGGAGAAAGAATCCCATGTCCCAATCACGCCGCGATTTCATCAAATATGTTGTGGCCGGCTCCATCGCCTCCGGATGCCCGATCGACAAAGCGCTTCTCGAGGAGCCGGGCGGCGCTTCGGCAACGCCGCTCGTCGAAGGCGAACACTTCGGCGTCTGCCATCAGGTGCGCGACGGCCACTCGTTCCCAAAACCCGACGCCAGCAAGAAAGTAGAGGTGGTGATTGTCGGCGGCGGCGTCTCCGGCCTCTCCGCCGCCTACTTTCTCAAGGGCAAAGACTGGCTTCTGCTCGAAAAAGAAGAGCACTTCGGCGGTAACGCGTATCAGGAGGAGTACGAAGGCCAGGTCTTCGGTACCGGCGCCGCGTACGGCTATCGCGGCGATGACGGAGACCAGCTAGCGAAAGAAATCGGCATCGACATGCCGCTGATCAACATGCCCGATCCCATCCTTGTCAACGGCAAGTTCTCTCCGGACATCTGGCGCTCCGGAATCGACGATCTTCCCTATACGAAAGAAGTCGTCGCGAGTTTCAAGAAATATCGCGACGCCATCATGAAAATCGACATCAAGAAAAACATGCTCGAACTCGATCAGGAACCCTTCACCAAATATCTCGCGCCATACGCGCCGGAAGTCACAAGTCTCTGGGATGCCTACGGCGGCTCCAACTGGGGCGCCTTCTCCGAAGACACCTCCGCGTTGATCGGCATTGGCGACACGCAATATCTGTTGCAGGGGTTGGATGACCAGCGCGTGATTCTTCCCGGCGGCCTCGGCTGCATCACCCACAAGCTCGTGGAAGTCCTCAAGCCTCATTACGGCGAGCGAATGCTTAGCGACGCCACCGTGGTCGCGGTGGTCCCCGACAAGGACGAAGTCCGCGTCACCTATGCGCAGGGCGACAAAATCACCACCGTTGCCGCAAAAGTGGTCCTGATGTGCACCGCAAAATACATCACCTCGCGCCTGGTCGCCGGCCTTCCCAGCGAGCAGAAGCAGGCCATGCGCCGCACCCGCTACGCACCCTACCCGATCATCAATATGATTTTTGACAAGCCCGTCTACCGCAAGGGCTACGACAACTGGTGCCCGGGCAAAACCTTCACGGACTTTATCGTCGCCGACTGGACGATTCGCAACAATCCCGGCTATAAGCCGAAATACAACATCCTTACCTTTTATACGCCGCTGCGCGAATCCCAACGCTCCACTCTTCTGGACGAGGGCGATTGCAAGACGCTCGCGGCAAAAGTCCTGAAAGACTTTCAGGGTCTGCTCCCCGAATTCAACGTCGACCCCGTCGAAATCCGAATCTATCGCCGCGGCCATCCTATGTTCATGGCCGTCCCTGGGCAGTACACGAAAAACCGCATGATCGCCTCGAACCCGATGGATCGCATCTTCTTCGGCAACTCCGATTCCGGCGGACCCGAGTCCCTCACCAGTGAAGCCGTGCGCATCTCCCGCGCCGGCGTCGAGTGGGCCAATCTCGTCCTCGCCGGAAAACCAGGCGCGGCCGATCTCGCCCACAAAGCCCTGACGGAGGCCGTCCTATAGTTTTTTAAGTGCGTTTCGGCGGCGGTACAATGCGGTTGCGGCTCTTGCGGAGGATTCATGGCCAACGAAGTAGACGACTTTCAAAAATTTCGCGCGGAACTCAACGAAGAAATCCTCAACTGCGGGCACCTCGGAATCAAGCGCTTCTTCGCACTGGACAACCAAGCCTACGATCCCGGCCCACTCGACACCCGAACCAAGGAACTTCTCGGCCTCGTCGCCTCCACGGTTCTCCGCTGCGACGACTGCATCACCTATCACCTCGTTCGCTGCGGCGAAGTCGGCTGGAAACGCGATGAAGTGATCGACGCCCTCAATGTCGCCCTGGTCGTCGGAGGCTCCATCGCCATCCCCCACGTCCGCCGGGCCTTTGCCACAATGAGAGGGATACAAGGGCTTCAGCCTGATGTAAAATAGGCGCACTCCTGCCATGAGCACAACACCCACAGCCATCACCGCCGACGAGGCAAAATTCCTGCCCCGGCTGCGCGGCTTTCTAGGAGCCGCCCTGTTCCTGGCTCTTCGCCGGTTTCCGCGGCTGCTGCAGCTTCATCGCAATAAGAGCTCCTGGGCATTGTTCCGTTTCGCGCTTGCATGCCTCGGTGCCGCTGTCGTGGTTCTGCCCCTGAGCCTTTGGAAAGGCTGGATCACCGCGATCTTTGGGTTGGCATTGTTCGTGGTCGCCATCCTGCTGCCGCCTGCCGAACCCGAATCGGCCACCGACCGCAAAGCTCGCGAACTTGGCGCTCAGACGGTTGTAAGCGGCGGTGACTATCAGCCAGGCAATGCGCCCGCTGCGACCGTCCGGCTGTTTATCTCGCCGGAGCACATTTGGGCGCTCGACGCCCACTTTCACCCCCTGGTGGTCATTCCCGTAACGGAGGTCTCCCGCCTGCGCCTGGAACCCGCTGCAAGCGGCTGGCTGCTGCAAGTCCGTTGGGGAGATCACAAGGCTGAATTTTCCTTTCACGGCATCTTCGCGGAACGCTTCGCAAAATTGGCGCAAGAATCTATCCTCGCGGCAAACCCCTCGGCTGCGAGCCTGGTCCGGAAGCACCGGGCGGCCGGTGCCTAGTCCAAGCTACACCTGCAATTTGCGGCCTCGAATCATTCGCAGAAAGTGTGTCAAACTAGAGTCATGGCACGCGGTTGGGAGAGCAAAGATGTCGAGTCTCAAGTGGAAGCGAAAAAGTCTATGAGCGCAGCCCCTGGTCAGGGCCCGAAAAGCCCGGAGGATTTGCGGCGCGAACAGGAATGCCGCGACCTTCAGCTTTCCCGAATCCGAATCGTCAACGACCTGCAGGTAGCCACCAATCCCAATCACAGAAAATCTCTCGAAGCCGCTCTGGCACACCTCGACCAGAAGATTTCCCAACTCAGCTGATTTTCAGGCTAGCTACGTAACGGCTTGCGCAGCTGCCGTTTCATATCTTGATTCTCACAAAACTCTCTCCACGAAGAACTAGTTAGGATATAGACGTGGTCATCGCCAAGTGGGTTCCCCCGCACGCATTCCTCAGCTAGGGCGTTATTCTGCCTCACGTATTCCTGCCAGTTGGTCAACTGCACTGCGGGCCACCTTTGGTTCTCTAGGAGGTCGTAATCGGAGCAGCCAGATGCATAGTACCCATCGGGCTTCGCCAAAAACAGTTCGACCCCGAGGACCGCAATCTGGTTCGACGAGCAGAGTTCAATGACTCCCAAAACTTCTGGGAAGGGGAATATTGGTTCGTCGCCCACTTTACCGATTGCGGCGGAAGCCACGTCTGGTATTTGTTCGAAATCCCTAAACATTTATGTTTTCAAAACGTCGTTTTAGTCCGTAAACACCACTCCCACCGCCGTCGTGCCCTTCTCCGCCCCTTCTTCGATGCGCACCACGTAGCCGCGGAGGATCATTTCCTGGACGCCGTCCGCGCCAGGCGCCCGCATCACCACTCGCAGCTCGGACTGCATCCGCGGGCTGTGCTTCAGGTAAATCAAGGCGCCCTGGATCGAAAGATCCCTCACCTGCGTGTCTTCCTCGAATTTCTGGCCTTCCGCGGTGACTCCGGTGACGCAAGCCTGAAACTGCGCTTCCCGCCGCAATGCCGTGCGCGAACCGGGCATGTGCGCCTGCACGGGCTCGCTGGCCGCGCCAAGGGTAATCACCATTCCTTCGCTGGCGGCGAACACTGAATCAAACTCCTCTCGTGCGTGCCGCAGCAGTTGATCCACAATCCGGTCCGTCGAATCCGGGTCGTGATGGAACAGCACCAGCGTTTTTACGCCGGTGTCTCGCGCAATCTTCACTCCCTCGTTCCACGAAGAGTGCCCCCATCCCTTGCGGTCGCCGGCAAGTCGCTCTGGGGAATACTGCGCATCATTAATAAGGATGTCCGCGCCGGCTGCCAGTTCGCGCAAATTCATATCCAGCACCGGCACTCCGGGTTCATTGTCCGTGGCATAAACCACGATCCCCGCGGGGGTTTCAATGCGGAAACCGAGGCAACCCTGCGGATGATTCAGCCACCGCGTGGTGACCTTATTTTCGCCGATCTGAAAGGTTTCCCCGCCCTCCACCTCGCGAAATTTCCGCTGGGCGGTCATGGCCGAGAAATCCACCGGGAAATACGGCAGGGCCATCTGCGCTTCGAACACCTGCCGCAGCGAATCAGGCCCCAGGAATTTCGAGCGGAAACTGTAAAACTGGAATTGATTCTTCTGATCGTAGAGAGGCGCGAAAAACGGCAGCCCCTGAATATGATCCCAATGATAGTGGGTCACCAAAATGTGGGTTGTGGCGGAAGTCGCGTGACCGTCCGATCCCCAACGATTTCCCAGCACGCGCAAGCCGGTGCCGCAATCGAGAATAAACTTTGTCCCATCCGGCGCCACGAATTCCAGGCACGGCGTGTTTCCGCCATAGCGCCATGTGGCCGGATCGACGGTCGGCGTCGAGCCGCGGACTCCCCAAAAGCTCAATTTGGCGATAGGACTGCTCATCTGTCTTTGCGCGGCGCCTGGATGCCCCCGACATGAGCGGCGCTTACTCCGCCCAGCCGTCCCTTGTGTGCCCTTGTGAGATAGTGGCAGTCGCGGCTAAGAGCGTCAACGAATTCGCTGGGCTTGTTGTCAAACTTTCCAATAACAGGTTGAGACTTTGGGATGCAGCCGGGGAGGCAAACTCGTAGAATGGATTTGCCACCGATGCACACCCATTCCCATGGCCCCGGCCATAGGCATACGCATGATCATTCGGGCGACCATGCTCACGGCCACAGCCACGACCATGTCCATCCGCCGATGCGGCCGTCCGTTCTGGCATGGGCGATGGTTGCCACCCTCGGCCTGGTTGTCGCGGAAGTATTTGGCGGCTTCCTCGGCCGGTCGGTCGCCCTTCTGAATGACGCGGTTCACAATTTGAGCGACGTCCCGGCGCTTGGAATCTCCTGGCTGGCCATGCGTTGGGCGCAACGCCCCGCCGACTCTGAGAAGACTTTCGGGTATCACCGCTCGGGCACCCTGGCCGCCTTCACGAACGCGATTCTGCTGGTTCTGCTTTCCCTCTGGCTCGGTTACGAAGCTATCGACAGGCTGCGCTCCCCTGTGCAAGTCGTGGAAAGCTGGATGATCTGGACGTCCATCGCGGCGTTGATGGTAAATGGGGGAATCACGCTGGCTCTGGTGCGCGGCCACGCCGATCTGAATTTGCGCAGCATCCTGGTTCACAACTTCGGCGACGCGCTTTCCAACATCGCCATCATCGCCGGCGCCCTAGTGATGCATTACACGCATGCCGCCTGGATCGATCCGCTTCTCGGCCTGGCCATCGGCCTCCTCGTTCTCTTTTCCTCCATCGGCATTTTGCGCGATTCGGCCCACATCCTTTTGGAGGGCCGCCCCAAAGGCGCCGGCGTGGAAGAGGTGGCACGGGCCATACTCACCATCGAAAACGTCTACGAAGTGCACGACATCCACATCTGGTCGCTCGGCGGCTCGCACAACGCCTTAAGCTGCCACGCACGGGTCCCGGACATGCACATGGACCAGTGCGAAAAAATCATTGCGGCCATTCGAAAGAAGCTTGCGGAAGACTTTCAGATCGAACACAGCACCGTACAGCTCGAGCGCGCGGGGCTGCCCGCCTCTTCGGGCTACGTCATGCCCGAACCAATGCGAAAAAATTAAATTAGTTATTCCGCCGGATGGATTCCGGATTTATGCGGGCAGGCGGACCGGCACGCCGCGCTGATCGTTGAACTGCTGCGTGGCGCCGATATCCAGGGTGTTCAGGGGAATCGTGCGGCGCAGGCCTTCCGCCGTCACGTACTGCAACCGGTCGTCAATCACCGTGTACGCCACCGCGAAAATCAGGCTGCCGTCCTGGCGCACGAATACGTACTCGGTCTGCTCCGGCGGGAGCGGTTCGGAGCGCATCCGGCGGATTATGCTGCTATCACTCTCCCGGGTTGACGTTTGATCTGGAGGTGGCGGCGGTCCTGGCTGGTTCGCGGCTTCAACTTCATCCGGCGGCGGCCCCTCCGGGCCCTGGTCAGCATACATCGGAACCGGCAGATAGAATCCGCCGTCAAAAAATGGAATCACGAACCCGGAATCCCGGCGGAAATGGCGCCCGGCGTTAGGATGCACCGCAAAGAAGTGGGGGTAATCAAATCCGAGGCCGGGCACAGGATTCCCTCCCGTCGAAAAGCCGCCGTTCGGGAACACAGGATCCGTCGAAAAATTATTGGCGTGAACCGTACGATTCCATCCGGTCGGACGACTCGTTCTTGGCGCAGAGCTAAGCCGCGGGCCGAGTGCTCCAGTGCGACCTGCCGGCCGCGCGCTGACGGAAGTTCGTGCCGGCGCGGCGTGGGCAACTCCCCTGGGTGCTGCGGCAACAAAAGCATGCGCGCCACCCATGGACGGCATTGCTCCACCCCCGCGTTGTGCCTGGCTGACGAGTGGAAGCGTGCAAAGAAGAACGAAAAGAAGGATTGTGCGCCGCATGGTCGCTACCCCGATAAGGCCCTGACTGCGCCTCATTGTATTAGACGCAGGTACCCGCTGCAACGTTACCGCTTCTCACGCTTCGCATTGTTCCCACCTCGGCTGGGCTTTCCCGTCACCCGGGACTGTGCTATAACCGAGGGGCCGTGAAATCTAGCGTTCAGCAGGAAATCGCCCTTGCGACAGCAGGGGGCGTGGTGCTTGGGGAGTCTGGCCCGTCAGCGCAGTTGGCAAGCGAAACTTCCACTCACCCGCAGGAAGATGCCTCACGGTATTGCCCTGTATGTTCGCAGCGGCTGGAGTCGCGGCGTTGCAAGCTGATTTGCAACGTGTGCGGATATTACATGTCTTGCGCGGACTACTACTAGGAATCGCCGGGCGGTCCTGGGACCTCAAAAGACCGCTTTGCGAAATATATCAAAAGCAGATATGCTTTGCCGTTCCGGGCCGGGTTTCCGCCTGACCTGCGTACGGACCAGGAGGAAATTAACGTGGCTTTGAAGATGACACCAAGGGAAGTGGACGGCGTGACCGTGATCGCAATGGACGGCCGGATCGTGCTGGGTGAAGAATCCAACGCGCTGCGCGAAAAAGTGAAATCGCTGATCGCCGAGGGCAAGAAAAAGATCGTGCTCAACATGGACAACATCACGTTCATCGACAGCGCCGGCCTTGGAACGCTGGTCTCCGCGCATCACAGCGCCAAGGCGCAGGGTTCCTCCTTGCGTCTCTGCCATCTGGGCACCAAGTTCACCGAAGTGCTGCAAATCACCAAGCTGATGACCATCTTCGACGTCTACAACACCGAAGCCGAAGCCGTCGCCAGCTTCTCCAAGTAATTTTCTCGAACTCATGTAGGGGCAGGCTTCAGCCTGCCCCTTTTTGATTCCACCACCAAACTGTTTCAGGCTACCCCGACGGTTTTCCTATTCCGCCACGCGGTACATCGTGATTCCGCTCAAAAGCTTCGGATAAAAATCCGTCGACTTTTGCGGCATCACTTCCCCGGAAGTGGCCACTTTCATCACCACGTCCACGTCCACCGGATTCAGCAGAAACACCACTTGCGCTCCGCGATCCACGGCGTCAATCGCCGCGGTGAACTCCCGCTCGTAGGAAAGATTCGATTCGGAGGTTACGGCCTGCGGGGTAACGCCCAGCGCCGGCTCCAGAATCCCCTGGTGCAGCAGCACCACATCCAATTGCCGCTGCAACGGCGAGAGACCGGGCAGGATTTGCGCCAGTTCGGCCTCCGGACGAAGCGTCAACAGGTAGAAGGCACGGGAGCCCACACTCGCAGCCGGGTAAACACCTATGGCGCGCTGTGGGCGCGCCTGCGTCAGCCGGCTCCGGAATTTATCGAGCGCCTCCGCGCGCTGGGCATCGCTCGTAAACGAAAAAACTTCCGTCGCAAACCACGGCTCCAGGTAACGCCGCACCGCGCTCCACGAAAAATCCCTCAGATTGTTCACCACGCGATGCGTCGGCAGAATCGTCAGCCCCTCGCTCTGCGTGTTCACGAACGTCATCATCGAACGTTCATAGAGCGCGTCCGGAATCGTTTTCCCGGCCTTGGTTCGCGACTCGTTCCGGAAATTGAGCGAAGTCTCATACCGATGGTGCCCATCCGCAATCACCAGTTTTTGCTCGGCCATGGCCTTCTGAATGGCCGCAACGCGCGCGGGATCCGCAATCATCCACAACCGGTGCGTCACTCCGTACTCGTCCAGCAACTCCGTGACTGGCTTTTCCGTGGACTCCACCTCGCTCAGAATCGCGTCCACGCGCTTCTCCGGGTCCGAATAAATCATGAACAATTGCCCGGTGTGGGTATGCGTGTGCCGCAAAAGTTCCAGGCGGTCGGCCTTGGGCCCCGAAAGGGTGTGCTCGTGGCGGAAGACGACGTTGTTCGCGTAATCCTCCAGTTGGCCCGCGCCGATGAACCCGCGCCGCGTCTGCCGCGTGGAGGTTCCGGGGACCGTGAACTCCTGCGTGTAGCCATAAAGCGCCGGAGCCGCATCCTGCTTCACCGCGTTCGCGGCAATCCACCCCTTCAGCGCCGCGGCCGCGCGCGTGTACACATTATCCTGCGGCATGTCGCTTGGGGATGTCCGCCCCTTCTCCACCGCGATCAGGTTGTGCGGATGGGCGGCATAATATTTCTCCTGCTGCGCGGGTGAAATCTTGTCGTACGGTTGCGTCAGCACGCGTTCGAACGGGGCAACCTCCGGGTTATACCGGTAAGCGCGGAACGGATAAATCAGGGCCATGAGTTCTCCAAATAAAATTTTCCAGCAGTAGTATCCACCTAGTTTACGCGAACTCCCACCCAACCGAAAAATGACGGCGTACGCCTCCGCTGGCCCGGTTACCGATCGTCCTGCTAATCAAAACGCACAGAAACACCGGATGAACTGGAGTTTCCGTGCTATAACACCTGACACTGATTGGTTCAGGATTCACTTCTTGAACCGCACCACCCAGGCCAGCCTTGCAACGCACTGAAAGCTGCGCGGGAATTCCTTCAAAGGTATCGTTCTGGGGTCAAAACGAGCTAACGACGTCAGGTGGTTGCAGCAGGAGGACGAATGCTTCGCGTGACTGCATCAATTGCCCGTTTCGCATTGCTCTGCACTTTTCTCGCAGGCGTCGCGTGTGCGCAGAAAGCTGCCGGCGACCCCGCCTCCGCGCCGCCCGCTGCCGCTTCGCAGCCGTCGGCGAAATCATTCGACGTCAACGCAGCCGTCGAGTTCTATCTGGCGAAGATGCCGCCCGCGGAACGCGCCCGCTCCAATTCCTATTTCGAAGGCGGTTACTGGCTGCAATTGTGGGATTTTCTCTCGACCGTAGTGGTGATGTGGCTTTTGCTCAGGTTCGGATGGTCCCGGCGCATGAGGGATCTGGCCGAGCGCATCACACGTTTTCGCCCGCTCCAGACCGCTCTCTACTGGCTGCAATATATTCTCTTTGTGTCTGTCGTCACCTTTCCCCTCGGCGTCTATGAAGGATACTTCCGCGAACACAAATACGGCCTGCTGAATCAATCCTTCGGGCCATGGTTCCGCGAGCAAGCCATTGCGTTGGTCGTGAACATCTTGCTCGGCGGAATCCTCGTCATGCTGCTCTTCGGAATCGTGCGCCGCCTCGGTAAGAACTGGTGGGTCTGGGGCTCCGTCGTAAGTATTCTCTTTCTGATGTTCGTCAGCCTGATCGCCCCCGTTTACATCTTTCCCCTCTTCAACACGTACACCAAGCTGCAGGACGCCCGCATCAAAGACCCCATCCTCAGCATGGCTCGCGCAAATGGCATCCCCGCGACCGATGTCTACGAGTTCGACGCTTCCCGCCAATCCAATCGCGTCAGCGCCAACGTCAGCGGTTTCGGCAAGACCCAGCGGATTTCGCTCAACGACAATCTCCTGAACCGGTGCACCCTGCCCGAGATTGAAACCACCATGGGCCACGAGATGGGACACTACGTCCTGAACCACGCAACCAAAGGCATCTTCATGTATGGGGTCGTGGTGGTCCTCGGTTTCGCTTTTCTGAACTGGTTCATCAACTTCGCCCTCGCGCGCTGGGGAGAAAGCTGGGGCGTCCGCGGGATCACCGACGTCGCTGTGCTGCCTCTCGCGACGGTCGGGCTTTCCATCTATTTTCTGCTCATGACGCCAGTAAACAACACCATCACCCGCGCCATGGAATTCGAAGCCGACATGTACGGCTTAAATGCCGCGCGCCAGCCCGACGGCGAAGCCAACGTGGATTTGTTGTTGGGAGAGTATCGCAAAATGGACCCGTCGCCGCTTGAGGAGTTCATCTTCTTCGATCACCCGAGCGGGCGCACCCGCATCACCGCCGCTATGCGTTGGAAGTCCGAGCACCCAGAGACCTCCTCTCCGGAAGAAATGGCCCGACCCGTTTTCAATTCTCACTAGGGCTGGCCGCTTTTATTGCGTTGACCCGCGCGCGACCGTTAGCGACTCTCTTTCCGGATCGCTACTCCCGCATGTGAATTCCTCGCCGGTCGCGTATTACAATAAAAGAGTATGCCTATCGCGAACTTTTCTTCAGTACGTACCTTTCTTTTCGATCTCGATGGCACGCTGATCGATTCGAAGCTCGACCTCGTGAACTCCGTCAATTTCATGCTGCTGGAGATGCAGCGGGAGGTCCTTCCCCTCGCGACAGTCGCGAGCTATATCGGACACGGCGCGCCCCGTCTGGTCGCCGACGCGCTCGGCCCCGAAGCCGCGGAAGCCGACCGCAAGCGCGGCCTCGAAATTTTCCTCGCCTACTACTCTGAACACAATCTCGACGCGACCCGCGCCTATGCCGGCGTCGTTGAAGGCCTTCAATCGCTTCAAGATCACCCCATGGCGGTGCTCACCAACAAACCCGCGAAGATAAGCGTCGAAATCCTGGAAGCCCTCGGCCTCCTGAAATATTTCCGCGCCGTGTACGGCGGCGACACATTCGAAAAGAAAAAGCCCGACCCCGCCGGCGCGCTGGCCATCCTGAAAAATCTCGGCGCCGACCCGCGGGAATCCGCCATGGTCGGCGATTCCGACGTGGACATCAAAACCGCTCGCAACGCCGGGATGTTCGCGATCGGCGTGAACTACGGTTTCGGCCAGCACGATCGCCAAGCCCAGCCCGCCGACCTATACGTCGACAGCCTCCAGGAAATCGCCGCACTGGCACTACAGTAGCGGCCACCTTCAGGTAGCCAAGAGATATGCCGATTCAATTCCGTCGCTCTGATTTGGAGTGCGGCAGCTCTGCTGCCGCTTTTGAGGACTAAACATTTCTGTAAAATTCGGAATGGGCAAAAACACCTGCACCGCAAAAGCGGGGGCGGAGCTCCCGCACTCCAAGGGGCTTCTCCGCTATCTGAAGGTGGCCGCTATGCGGCGGTGGGCGCAATCCCGCCCCAACGAACGCTTGCCTTCCGCCTCCCGGGTTTGGCAGACTCACCGCGTGCTCATTGGCCTCTTTCCCGAGCTGAACGCACCTGGCGGCATCCAGCGCGCCGGCCGGCACCTCGCGTTTGTGATGAGTGAGTACGCCGCCTCTCACAAGATGGAATCCCGCTTCCTCAGTCTGAACGACACGCAGGAACTTCATCGAATGCGCGTCGGCGACCGCGAGTTCGTCTTCACCGGCGCTGACCGCGGAAAGCTGAAGTTCGCCGCCAACGCCATGCGAGCCGCGCGCCGCCGTCCGAAACTCGTCCTTGCCGCGCATCCCAATCTCGCCTCGATTGCCCGCGCGATGCGCCTGTTTGCGCCAAAAATGAAAACCATCGTGTGCACGCACGGAATCGAAGTCTGGGAGCCGTTGCCCTCTATCCGCCGCAGCGCGCTCTGCGGCGCCACGCTGGTCCTCGCTCCGAGCCGGGCCACCGCGGACCACCTCATCAACGTGCAGGGCCTGGCCCAGGATCGCGTCCGGGTTCTGCCCTGGGCCCTCGATCCGGATTTTGCGACGAAATTCGCGGGCGCTGCCCCGACGCCTCTGCCTGCGGATTTTCCGCCGGGCCGCGTAATTCTCAGCGTCGGCCGCTGGCTGGCTGCCGAACGCTATAAAGGTATGGACACGCTGATTCTGGCGATGTCGCGCCTGCTCCTTCGCTGGCCGGATCTGCAGCTCGCCATCGTGGGCTCCGGCGACGACCGTGGCTGGCTCGAACACGTCGCGCGCGACTCCGGCGTGCAGCGCCACGTGCATTTCCTAACGGACATTTCCTACGGCGAACTCTCCGCGTGCTACGAAGCCGCGGAAATTTTCGCGCTGCCCAGCCGCGGCGAAGGATTCGGCTTCGTCTATCTGGAAGCGATGGCTCACGGCAAACCCGTCATTGGCGGCGCGCACGGTGGAGCGCCGGAAGTCATCCAGGACGGCGTCACCGGATATGTCGTCAACCATGGCGATACGGAGCAACTCGCCACCTCCATCGACGCCTTGCTTTCGAATCCCGAACATGCCCGCCGCATGGGCGAGGCCGGCCGGCAACGCGTGGACAACGAATACCGCTTCAACATCTTTTCCAAGGCTTTCAAGAAAATCCTCCGCGAACTATGCGAATCCTGAACCTCACGCAGAGCTACACGCCTTTTTTTGAGTTTGGCGGCCCGCCCGAAAAGGTCCGCGCACTTTCCGAAGGCCTCGCCCAACTCGGCCACGAAGTCACGGTCCTCACCGCGGACTGGGGCATCGAACAGCGTGTCTCCGAGCTTCCCGGGGAACCGGCTGCCGAAAACAGCCCGTTCGGCAAGAAGCGCGAAGTCCGCGGAGTCAAAGCGATCTACCTCGCCAACTGGTTGCATTACCACGCCGCCAGTTGGAATCCCGCCCTGCCGCGCTACCTGCGCGCCCGCTTGCAGAATTTCGACATTGTCCACATCTTCGGCCTCTACGATCTCCTCGGCCCGCGCACAGCCGTGGCCGCCCGGCAACGCAATATCCCGTACGTCGTCGAGCCTATCGGCATGTTTGTGCCAATTGTTCGCAATCTCTTCCTGAAACGCGCCTATCACTATTTTTTTGGCAACCACCTGCTGCAAAATGCCGCGGCCATCATCGCCACCGCCGAACAGGAAAAGGCGGAGTTGAACGCCGGTGGAATTCCCGCGGACAAAATCGTTCTTCGGAGAAACGGCGTTAGCGTGCCCGCCTCCCTGCCCGCCCGTGGGGCGTTTCGTGCGTCGCTCAACCTCCCGGCTGACTCCCGCTTGATTCTTTTTCTCGGCCGGCTCTCGCAAAAAAAAAGCCCCGATCTCTTGTTGCAGGCCTTCGCGCAACTTCCAAATTCTTCCCCTCCAATCCATCTCGCCTTCGTCGGCCCTGACGAAGCCGGTATGCTCGCCCGCCTCCACCAGATGGCTGAACAGTTGAACGTGTCCCCGCGCGTTCATTTTTCCAACCCGCTCTCGGGAGGGGCGAAATGGTCGGCCTACCGCGACGCTGACATTTTCGTCCTGCCCTCGCAGAACGAAAACTTCGGCAACACCGCCGCAGAATCCGTCGCCGCGGGCACTCCGGCGATCTTCACCGACCAGTGCGGCATCGCCCCCTTGCTCGACGGCGTCGCTGGCATCTCCGTCCAACATTCGGCAAGTTCCATCTCTAAAACAATGTCCAATCTCCTCAACGATCCAACTCTCTACGCTCAATTGAAGAATGGTTGCGCCACCGCCGTGCAGCGATTAGACTGGGGCTTGCCTATCCGCGAAATGGATTCGTTGTACAGAAAGCTGGCGAGTCTCACCGCGTCTCAGGAGAGGCGGGCACTCGGGAGTCGACCTTAAATCTGTGGGCAGCCATCGCGTATTTCGGTCTTTCTGGTGGGCGACCAATGCACTTCTTGCTATCGCTCTCCTCGGCACCATCTCCACGGGAATTTGGGAACATTCCGTTCGCCAATATCTAAAGGGCTTTTCCGACGCCGTCATCCCCGAGGCCTCCACACCCCGGCAAAAAGCGGAAGCCATTCTTAGCTGGATGCGATTCGGCCCGCCACGCCTGGAAGCGGCAGACCCTTCCGCACTTTCCGCGCACGATCCCACCGACACCCTGAATTACCGCCAACTGCTGGAAGTCTGCGGCAGCGCCACCAACGCCTTCCTGAATCTCTCCCGGAGTTCCGGCCTCGAAGCGCGGCGATTGCTTTTGCTCAGCCCGGATCGTACCGCCAAGCATGTGGTTGCAGAGGTTCGGATTGACGGGCGCTGGGTCATCGTCGACGCCACTTACCGGGCGTTCATGAAAGACGCGCAGGGAAGGCTCCTGACTCGCGCCGATCTCCAGGATCCTCGAATTTTCCACGAGGCGAGTTCCCTGATTCCCGGCTACATTACCGCCTTCTCCTACGAAAGTGTAGCCCACGTGCGCGTGGGCGCTTTGCCCTTCCTGGGCACCAGGGTTCGCCGTGCTCTGGACGCCGTATTCCCTGGATGGGAAGAGTCCCTGGACTGGAGTCTGCTCCTTGAGCGTCGCTCCTTCGCTTACTTTTTCCTCTCAGTGTGGGCGCTGCTCTTTTTTCTGTTCCTGCGCATCGTTCTCGCATGGCTGGCCGATCATCGCCTCCGGGTTTCGCGCCTTCGCCTGCGAGACAGCCTCACCCGCGCCACCGCGACTTTCTTTTCAACTCCGGAGATGAAATAGCGCGTGTGCGGTATCTGTGGCTTCGCCTATGCCCCCGCCAGTAACGATGCCGAACGCCGCGTCCGAGCCATGGCCCAGGCCATGCTTCATCGCGGCCCGGATGATGAAGGCTTCCTCGTCGAAGACTCCCGCGTCCCCGGCCTCGCGCTAGGCATGCGCCGCCTCAGCATCATCGATCTCCCCGGCGGACATCAGCCCGTCTGGAACGAATCGCACGACGTTGCCGTCGTCTTTAACGGCGAACTCTACAACTACCGCCAACTGCGCGAAAGCCTGACCCTCGCCGGCCATCGCTTCCAAACCAAGTCCGACACGGAAATTCTTGTGCATGGCTGGGAAGAGTGGGGCGAAGACCTGCTCGACGAGTTGCGCGGCATGTTCGCGTTCGCTCTGCTCGATCTGCGCAAACACTTCGCCACCGTGCCCCTCGTCTTCCTCGCGCGCGATCCGCTCGGCATCAAGCCACTCTACTATTCGCAAACCGAGGAAGGTTTCGTGTTTGCTTCCGAACTTCGCGCCTTGCTTGCTTCGGGTTGTGTTCCGCGCTCGCTCTCTTCCGATGCGTTAACCAGTTATCTGCTTTTCGGCAGCGTTTCCGAACCGTTGACGCTGATTGAAAATGTTTTTTCCCTGCCCCCCGGCCATCGCCTGTTGCTTCACGTTCCGGACCGCCGCCGCACACCTCGCGCGCGCCCCTGGTGGGATCCGCGCCACAGCGCCGCGGCACGCGATCCTCGCCGCCCGCGCAATTTCACCACGGCAGTGCCGCGCGTCCGCACATTGCTGGAAGATGCGGTCCGCGCTCACCTCATTGCCGACGTCCCCGTGGGCCTATTCCTTTCCAGTGGACTCGACTCCAGCGCCATAGCCGCCTTCGCCGGCCGCGCGCAAAACGGCATCCAGAGCTTCACGCTCTCTTTTCCCGATACGCCATACGATGAAGCACCTCTCGCGCGCCGCGTCGCCGAGGCAACAGGCACGAGGCACGCCGAAATTCCCTTGCAAGGCGTAGACATGCTCGCTCGCCTCGACGAAGCCGTCAGTGCACTTGATCAGCCGACCATGGACGGCATCAACACCTACTTCGTCTCCTGGGCCGCGCGCCAGGTTGGCCTGAAGGTCGCGCTCTCCGGCCTCGGCGGCGACGAGCTTTTCGCCGGCTACTCCACCTTCACCGATACGCCAAAACTCGCGCGCATGGAAATTCTCTCGCGCTTTGTGCCCGCCGCGTTTCGTCGCGTCAGCACGCCCCTCATGTGCAGCCTCTTGGGCAAGCAAGGCTCGCCCGACGCGATGCGCAAAGCCGGCGACGCTTGGCGGATGCCGAACGCGCTGCCGCATCCTTATTTCTTCACCCGTCTGCTCTTCCCGCCTTCGGACTTGCAACGCCTCACCGAACCCCGCTTCCGCAAAAGCACAGTCGCCGCCGACGGCGTCACGCTCGAGCCCACCTGGCTCGCGTGGCTTGAACGCATCGCCGACCAGTCCCGCGAATTCGAACCCGTCGCCGCCATCTCCTGGCTCGAACTCCGCACCTACATGGCCAGCACGCTTCTCCGCGACACCGACTCCGTCAGCATGGCCCGCTCGCTCGAAGTCCGCGTCCCGCTCCTCGATACGCCCCTCGTCGAATTCATGTGCGCCCTCCCCGACGAAGCCCGCGTCCGCCCCGAAACTCCCAAAGCCCTCCTCCGCGCCGCACTGGAAGACCTGCTCCCCTCAGAAATTCTTCAACAAAAAAAACGGACCTTTACCCTCCCCTGGGAAAACTGGATGCGGACCGCCCTCCGCCCCCGCCTCGAAGCCAGCTTTTCCAATCTCGCGCCAGCATTAGCGCCCCACCTCCATTCCGCCGGCGTCCAAATGGTCTGGGACAATTTCCTCCACTCCCGCACCACCTGGTCCCGCCCCTGGTCCCTCTACGTCCTAACCGCATGGTCCCGCCGCCATCTGGCTTAAACTTCTAAGCCGTTGGAGAGGCCGCGAATGGGTCAGATTCCGCTCTATGCATTACTCAGGCAAGTGGGTCTGATTACGGACGTAACTCGTGAGCTGCGGCAAGATGTCTGAGCTCTCTGTCGATACGACGTTATAATGTCTGCATGCCAGTCCACCAGGATTCGCTTCTCTATTCGCGCATCGAAACGGTTCTCGCCAGCGAGATCGCCGATGGCGGCCTGAAGGTCGGCGACCAGTTGCCGACGGAAGACAGTCTCATTGCACGATTCGGGGTGAGCCGCATTACCGTTCGCCGGGCCATCCAGAATCTTGTGAGCCGTGGCCTTGTCGAGATTCGCCGCGGCAAAGGCACTTTCGTCGCTGCGCCGAAGATCACTCACGACCTTAAAGAACTGAGCGGATTCGTGGAGGATATGCACGCGCTTGGCCGCAAGCCGACGGCCCGCGTGATCGGCAAAGAAATTGTGACCGCCGACATGACGGTGGCGCATCAACTTGCACTGACAAAGGGCGAGCACGTCGTCAGAATTCGTCGCGTACGCCTCGCCGATGGCATTCCCCTCTCCTTCGATGAGACCTATCTCCCCTTGGAGATCGGCAAGAAAATCATCACCAACGACCTGAAGGTCGAGCCTATCTTTTCACTTCTTGAACGCAAATACGATATTCCGCTGATTGAGGCCGAGTACAAGCTCGATGCGGTGCCAGCTGAGGCTGAAGTCGCTGCGGCACTGAAAGTCAAGCAACGCAGCCCCATCTTTCGCATTGAACGAACTTCCTACTCGATAGGCAGCCGTCCAGTCGATTACGAAAGGCTGCACTACAGAGGGGATCTCGTCCGCTTCGCCACCCGCTTAGTCCGAAAGGCGCCCCGTTGAGCAAATTCCTAACGGCGTATCCCAGGCGTTGTGATCAAGCCGCTATAACTTTTTCCTGAGATACTCGTCGATCGCCATCGGCCCAGAGCCACCGAAGACAAGCGCCGCAAGGCAAGCAAGATAGAGCACGCTAACCTCGTACCCCGGTGGCCCGAACTGGGCATGGCCAGCCGTAACGCTCATCACCTTGATCGAGCTGAATCCATAAGGCAGATGGACGGTGAAAATCGCCACGAAAAGAAGTACGGCCATCGGCAGAGTAACTAGGGGGACGAAAGCACCGAGCAAGACTGCAAGACCACCGAGGAGTTCGGTCAAGATCGTAAGCCATGCCATGAAATGGGGCGCGGGGACACTGAGAGCATGCAGGATGGCGGCAAAGTTTTCGGGCCCCTTGGACAGTTTGGCGAACCCGTGCTCCATAAAACCATAGCCAACCATCAGCCGCAGCGGAATCGCGGCCCAGCGAGCTGACAACGGTTTCTTTAAGAATGCAAAAACGCTGGTGTTTTCCCCTTCCGCGGGTGGGCGAAGTTCGTTCATAGGTGAAGAGCTCCTTCGTTAATCAAGTCGTACGCGCGAACACGTGAAACCAAGCAGGTCTGAATTTGATCTCTCATCATGCCTCATTATGATGTTATAATGTCTTGAAGGTTACAGCCTTTGAGGAATTCTTTTATGAACCATTTGCTCCTGGAACCTGAAATTCGGCCCGATGAGCGGCTCCCTGCCCCGCAGCGGCCCTCTTTCGCGGAAGCGCTGCGTTTCTGGTTCAAGCTTGGGTGGATCAGCTTTGGTGGTACAGCCTCTCACCTCGCCATCATGCACGACGAGTTGGTCGAGAAGAGGCGATGGATCAGCAACGGAAGATTCCTCCATGCCCTGAGCCATTGCATGCTCCTTCCCGGCCCGGAAGCACAGCAGCTTGCCATCTACATTGGCTGGAAACTGCATGGCAAACGAGGGGGCGTTGCCGCCGGAACACTCTTTGTGCTGCCATCCATGTTTGTTCTGCTGGCGCTGAGCGTGGTCTATGTCAGGTTCGGTAGCCTGCCGTGGATTGCCGCGGTGTTTAACGGACTAAGGCCAGTCGTCATCGCTCTAGTAATAGTCGCCTTACAACGAATTGCCAGAAGGGCCCTGCGCGGCCCTGTGCAAGTCGCCGTTGCGGTTGGGGCGTTTGCGGCAATGTTCTTCTTTGATGTCTCGCTGCTCGCGGTGATGCTTGGCGCTGTTGTTCTGGGAATCGTCCTGGGGACGTTGCGGCCTGGCCTGCTCCACCAAACTGGAGAAACTGCCGCTGAAGAGGATGAAGAAAGCTACTACATCCACCGCGGGTCGATGGCGCCGGAACCTACCCCTCTATTAAAGCCTGCTGTGAAGATGGCTGTGAGCGCGCTCTTCCTCTGGCTACTGCCGTTGCCGTTCTTTTTCATTTTTGTGAGCGATTTCCATTTTTGGCGAGACCTCACGCTGTTCTTCACCAAGACCGCCTTCGTGACCGTTGGCGGCTCATACACGGTGATTCCTTACGTGGCGAAGGTTACGGTTACGAAGCTGCACTGGCTGACCAGGCCACAAATGATGGACGGTTTCGCACTGGCGGAAACGACCCCTGGACCTCTGATTATAGTGGTCGCTTTTGTCGGCTTCCTGGCAGCATACAACCACTTCCATGGCTCACTCTGGATGGGAACTTTGGGCCTCCTCGCAACGAGTTTTTATACGTTTCTTCCGTGCTTCCTCTTTGTCTTCGCCGGTGCGCCGCTGGTGGAACAAACGCAAGACAAGCCCATGATCGGAAGCGTCCTGCAAGTCATTACCGCTGTCGTGGTCGGTGCGATCCTTGAGCTGACTGTCTTTCTCGGGAAGCCGGTAATCTTCCCATCAGGAATTGTAGGGTTCAAGCAACTCAATGCAATCTCTCTGGGCTGGGCGTTGCTGTCGCTTCTCCTGCTCCAAAGATTCAAACTGAAAATCGTTACCCTGATCCTGCTGGGCATTGGGTTCGGTTTGCTTCGGTATTTTCTTGGATTGTGAACGACATTAGACACAATTCCCCGTTGGCCGGCGACTCGGACGTTATCTTTGGCCCTGACTTCCATCGGCCAGATAGATAACACGCAATCCTTTAATTCGCGCGGATCGATTGCCGAGCCAGAAACTCGCGAGTGGCCGGGTCCTCGCACAACCCGATGGCGCGGCTGTAGGCTTCCGCGGCTTCATCGAGTCGCTGCATGCGCTTGAGCAGATGAGCCGCAAGCGCCCAGTACGGTTGATAATCCTTGACCGCTTCGCTGGGAATCTCTTCGAGCTGAGACCAACCCGCCGCGGCGCCGTACGCTTCGGCAACAGCGGCAGCGCGGCCGACCAGGGCGCCCACCGTGGGCGCCAAACGCACGAGACCCTCATACATCAAGGCGATTACCTCCCAGTCAACGCGGCCCGTTCGCGCCCGCTGCGCATGCACGGACTGAATCGCCGCTTCCAGTTGAAACCGCCCGAGATTCCCTGCTAGCGCGGCGGCGTTCAGAAGTTGCTCTGCCTCCTCGATCATCGCCTTTGACCAACGCGAAACATCTTGCTCCGAGAGCGGAACGTACTCCCCAGAGGCAGTGCGTCGCGCCTGCCGCCGCGCCTCGCAATGCAGCATCAACGCCAGCAGTCCCTGCACTTCCGGTTGAGCCGGCATGAGCTGCGATAGAAGTCTCCCCAGTTCCAGTGCCTCCACTGCCAACCCCTTGCGGCGCGGATCAGAGCCCGCCACGTCTTCCCAGCCACTACCGTAGGCGGCGTAAATCGCTTCCAGCACCGCGTCGAGGCGTTGCGGCAGTTCCTTCGCCTCCGGTAATTCGAAGCGGATGCCCGCATCTCGAATTTTTGCCTTGGCGCGGGTGAGCCGCTGTCCCATCGCTGTAGGCTTCACAAGGAACGCCGACGCGATGCGCGCTGCATCCAGCCCCAGCACCGTTTGCAGCATCAGTGGAGTACGCGCGGCTGCATTGATCGCGGGGTGAGCGCAAATGAACAACAGTTTGAGCCGCTCGTCGGGGAACGCCGTGTCCAGGTCCCCCACTCTCTGCGCCTCTTCCGTGGCCGCCAGCAGGCTTGGCACGGCCTCTGATTCTACCCGCGCGTGGCGAATCTGGTCGATCAACCGTCGGCGCGCTGTAACCAGCAACCACGCTTCTGGTTTTTCCGGCACGCCAGTGCGTGACCAGGTTTCCAGTGCTGCCCGGAAGGCCTCCGCCAGCGCGTCTTCCGCAGCCGCCAGGTCACGCGAACGCGCTGACAGAAAAGCGAGCAGACGGCCGTAAGAGTTACGCGCCGCCTGCTCCACGGCCTGATGGGCTTCCGTGGTTTGCGCTTCCGAGTAGGGCATTAATAACAATTGCCACCTAATATTGAGTGCTCAATGGCTGGATGGCCGGATTCGCCTACGCGCCCTTTTCCATCGGCGGCAAATTGGGTCGAACTTCAACCAATTCACCCGGGTAGCGTGCCGCCCAATCGAGCGCGGTATCGAGGTCCGGCACATCGATCACGAAGAAACCGCCCAACTGCTCCTTCGTGTCCGCGTACGGACCGTCCTGCACCTGTCGCTGGCCGTTGCGCAACCGTAAGGTCGTCGCCGTCTCCGGTGGCTGCAAGCCGGCGCCAGCCACAACCACGCCGGCATCTTTGAGCGCCTTCATGTAGGGCAGAAAGCTCCCCAAGAACGCCTCTCTCTTCTTGGGGTCGGTGCGGGCCGCAAAATCGGATGGACTTTGGTAGAACAAAAGACTGAATTGCATGGTGTTCCTCTCAAATTTGGTTTAGAGCGCTATTTATTCCCGCTCACTAGGATGACGCGCCAGCCAGGGGCATTTCGACACGTCCCGTAAAAATTTCTCTCTCGCCAAATATCGCATTCCTCAGTTGTTTGTCTCTCGCCTCTGGAACACCCGCGAACGATTCAGGTTAGGATTTTGTTTTTAATCGGGCGCTGAATTTATCAGGCTCGAGGAAACGATGAACTCAGTCAAACCCTCGGTGGACTCGATGGCGTCGGGTTTGGTCGTGCTGACGCGCGCCAACTCTTGGCCCTTACTGCCCTGGTATCGCTCCAAAATCTGACACCGGATGGTCCCCTCGACCGGGTATTTACTGTCAGCGTGTAGGTCTTCAACCGTGAATATCGGGATTTTGTCCTTGATAATATGACGGTGACCTTCGGCATCCACCAACTCACACTCCACCCAACCCGGGAAAGCACCATCAACAAATCGAACGATTTGAATTGTGAGACTATGCATGGCGTTTATATGGAACTACAAACGGCAACCAAACCGCAATCGCTTTGGTTGTAACTTAGGTACCGACGCACAGGATATTCGCAAAGCAGACCGCCTCTCCAATGACCGTGGATAACACGCAATCTCTAATTTAGGTACACTGAATGCTTCGAAGATGAACATTCTCGGGATCAATGCGTACCACGGCAACGCTTCGGCCGCCCTCGTTTGCGACGGAAAGCTGGTTGCCGCCGTCGAAGAAGAGCGCTTCAATCGCGTGAAATATGCCGCCGGGTTTCCCGCCGCCGCGATCCGCTACTGCCTGAAGGAAGCCGGCATCACGCTCGCCGACCTCGATCACGTGGCCGTGCCGCGCAATCCCTACGCGCGCCTCCGCACGAAACTCTTCTACGCCCTGCGCATGCCGTCGTTTGCCCGCGAACGCGCCAAAGTGCTCACGAAATTCACCGGAATTCCCACGGCGCTTGCCGGAGCCTTCGATAGCGATCCCGCAAAAATGAAATCGCAATTTCACCGCGTGGAGCACCACCAGGCGCATCTCGCCAGCACATTTTTCGTTTCCCCGTTCGAGAACGCCGCCCTGCTCTCCGCCGACGGCCTCGGCGATTTCGCCAGCTCCATGTGGGGCCTTGGCACCGGCAACCGTATGCGCATTGACGGCGCGATCGCCTTCCCCCATTCGCTCGGCCTCTACTACAGCGCGGTCACCCAATATCTCGGCTTCCTAAAATTCGGGGACGAATACAAAGTGATGGGCCTCGCCGCCTACGGCCAGCCCGCGTATCTCGAACCCTTTCGCGACATCCTGCGCTTCAGCAGCAACGGCGGCGATTTCGGCTTCAAGCTCGGCCTCGACTATTTCACGCACCACAAAATCGGCCCCGAAATGTCCTGGGCTGAATCCGACCAAACCCCCATTCTCGGCAAAATGTTTTCCGACAACATGTCGCATCTTCTCGGTGCGCCAGCGCGTCAGCCGGATGAACCGCTTGAGCAACGCCATCACGATCTGGCGTCCACTCTCCAAGCCCGCCTCGAAGAGGTCTACCTCGGCATGTTGAAAAAACTCGCCGCGAAGACAGGTGCGAAAGCCGTCTGCCTCGCCGGTGGAGTCGCTTTCAACTGCGTCGCCAACGGCAAAATCTTCGACGCCACGCCATTCGAACAGGTCTACGTGCATCCCGCCGCGGGCGACGCTGGCCTCGCCGTCGGCGCCGCCTATTACGTCTGGCACCAGATTCTCGGCCAACCCCGTTCCTTCGTGATGAATCACGCCTATTGGGGCCCCGGCTACTCTCCGGAGCAAGTGCGCGCAGCCGTCGCAGCCAGTAGCGTCTCGCAAGGCGGCTATACCATCGCCGAACTCCACGAAGAAGAACTCCTCCGCCGCACCGCCGCCATCATCGCCGAAGGAAAAATCCTCGGCTGGTATCAGGGCCGCGCCGAATGGGGCCCTCGCGCGTTAGGCAACCGCAGCATCGTCGCCGATCCGCGCCGCCCCGAAATGAAAGAAATTCTTAACCGCCGCATCAAGCACCGCGAAATCTTCCGCCCCTTCGCGCCGTCCATCCTCGCCGAAAAAACTGGGCAGTGGTTCGATAAATCCCATCCGTCCCCGTTCATGAGCCTTGCGTATTCCGTACTCCCCGAAAAGCGCGACGCGATTCCCGCCCCCACCCACGTCGACGGCACCGGCCGCCTGCAAACCGTCACCCGCGAGGCGAACCCCCGCTTCTACGCGCTCATCCGCGAATTCGAGCGTCAGACCGGCGTCCCCGTCGTCCTCAACACTTCTTTCAACGACAACGAACCCATCGTTTGCCGCCCCGAAGAAGCGCTAGACTGTTTCCTGCGCACGCAAATGGACGCGCTCGTTCTCGGCAACATGCTCATCGTTCGCCCATGAAACTCAGCCCATGAAACCCTTCACACCAAAACTCGCTCCCTGGGGTCCGCCGGTTCTCCTCGGCATTCCTCTTGACCACAACTCGTCTTTTCTTCGCGGTGCCGCCCAGGCGCCTCCTCTCATCCGCGAAGCGTTTCACTCCGACCACTGGAACAAAACCAGCGAAACCCACGTCGACCTCGGTGCTCCAGGAATCTTCGAGGACGCAGGCGACTTGCCGGCAATGGATGCGCCCGACGCCTTCACGCGCATCGAAGACGCGATCGAAAAGATTGTCGAAGCCGGAAAACGCCCCGTCAGCCTCGGGGGCGATCACTCCATCACCGCGCCGATTCTCCGCGCCATCGGCAAACGCATACCCGCCATCACGCTCGTCCACTTCGACGCGCATCCCGATCTCTACGCCGACTACGAAGGCAACCCGCATTCGCACGCCAGCCCCTTCGCGCGAATCATGGAAGCGCAACTCGTTCACCGCCTCATCCAAATCGGCGTCCGCACCCTGAATGCACACCAGCACGAGCAAGCGGAAAAATACAGCGTGAAAATTTTCGAAATAAAAGACCTGCCCGACCCGACGCATCTCAATCTCGCCGGCCCCATCTACGTTTCCTTCGATATGGACGCGCTCGATCCCGCCTTCGCCCCCGGCGTCTCCCACCGGGAACCCGGCGGCATGACCACCCGCGAAGCCATCGGCTACATCCACGATTTGCCCGGCCCGATCATCGGCGCCGACCTCGTGGAATTCAATCCCGCGCGCGACCCCACCGGCCTCACCGCCACCGTCGCCGCCAAAATCCTCAAAGAACTCCTCGGTAAAATGCTCGCCGCCTAGCGAACGGCCGATGCCTCTCCCCGAAAAAATATTCCTCTCCGCCGAGTGGCGCGACCTCCTGATGCTCAACTACGAAGTGGATCCTTCCTGCTTGCAAAAATATATCCCGGCGGGAACAGCATTGGATTCTTTCAATGGAAAGACTTACGTAAGCCTGGTCGGGTTCCGTTTTTGCCGCACAAAACTCCTCGGAGCCATTCCAATTCCCTTCCACACCGAATTCGAAGAAATCAATTTGCGCTTCTACGTGCGCCGTTCCACCGGTGGCGAAACACGCAGGGGCGTGGTTTTCATTGCGGAAATCGTCCCCAAGCGCGCCATCGCCTTTACCGCGCGATTCTTCTACAACGAAAATTATGTTCACCGGCCAACGGCCCATCGCGTCCTAATTAATGAATTAAAAGTGGAAGCGGAGTATTCCTGGAGATCGGGGAGTCAGTGGTGCAAGCTGCAAGCCCACGCTGCGGGAGCGCCTTCGCGGCCCGCGGATGGAAGCCTCGAACAATTCATAACGGAACACTATTGGGGATATTCGCGTCAATCAAACGGCGGCACAGCGGAATATCACGTCTCGCACGTCCCGTGGAAAGTCTGGAACGCCAGCCATGCCGAATTTTCAGGAGACACGCGCGATCTCTACGGCGAGGAACTCTCTCAACTGCTGACGGAAACCCCCGCCTCAGCATTCGTCGCCGACGGCTCCCCCGTAAAAGTCTTCCAGGGATGCAAAGTGCCATCCACGCCCGCAGCGTTGTCATCCTGAGCCTATCCGATAAGGACCGTTGTTTGGACTCTGGCGGTGTATACCGGAGATAGGCGAAGGACCTCAACGCTAAATCCTTGCAAGCCGCATGAGTTGAGATCCTTCGCTGCGCAAACAACGCTCCGCTCAGGATGACAACGGTTGCTTGATGTTTAATTGAGAGAAAAGTTTGGTCTACTTCTTCGCCGCTATCGCCCCGGCAACCTTCAGCTCAATCTTCGGCGGATGCAGCAGCGTGTTGTGCACCAGGCAGTGCTCCACCGCCTCTTCCACGCCTTTCCGCTGCTCCGCGCTTAATTCCACAGGCGCGTCCACTTCGATCACGAAATTCGTCATGCGAGCCACCGGATCTTTCACTTTTTCGCAGGTCACCCGCACTCGCGTCCCCTCTGTCGCCAGCTTGTTCTTGCGAAGGTACTGCGCCGCATAAAATCCGGCGCACGATCCCAGCGAAGCCAGCAGCAACTCCGGCGGAGTCATTCCTTCATCAAAGCCGCCGTCATCTACCGGCTGATCGCTGATGATCCTGTGATTTCGCGTGCGAATTTCAAATTGCACTGAACCCAGATGCTCTACGGTTACTTCCACGGGGCCTCCATTCCGGAGCGACTCGCGGCGAACTGGCACCCGATCTCCAGAACTCACCGCAAAACCCTTTGTCCACTCACATAAAGCAGAACGCAACGAAGCCGCGAATTGCCCGCGTCATTGGAATCTGGTTAGTTTCCATTTTCGATTTTCCAATTTCCGGTTTCTATTTTCTAATTGGGATTATTTGGGTGCGTAGAAAGCATAGTCGGCCGAATACGGCGCGCGAATTTCCTGGCCGGCATGCGAGGAATCGCACCCAGAAGCGGGCGCCTTGCCGCCCTTGGTGTTGATGCGCTGAATGCTGGTGACTGGCGAGAGCACGCCACTCCCCTCGTGGCTGACGATGTTCACCAGCAGCCAGGGAATGGAATCAGCGTCCGGCGAAGGCGCGTTGGCCACGGCTTTGCCCACCACGCGGCTGCCGTCGTTAGCCTCCCACGACGGCCCGGCGAAATGTTTCCCAAACGGTTTGCCATCCTTGTCGAACAACTGCGCGTCGGGTGCCTTCAGCGTCCACGCAAATTGCGTGACACCTTCCTGGCAGATGTAGACCTGGTCACCCTTCGCATGAACCTGCAGAAGCAGCTTTTCGTTGGCAGGCGCCTGAATTTGCGCCGGCACCTGTTGTCCGTCAGCAGAGAACGAAAGAATCACGCTCGCGACGCCGAGCAGCCCGACGAACGCGAGCCTACAAAAACTTTTGGGCATTGTGCAGTTCCTCCTCTGAGTGCGCCTCATGAGTCCGATGCCCAATATAACTCAATTCCGCCCAACGAAGCCGATTCTGGCGCCATTTGCCGCGACCCATCTTGAAGCCCACGGTGGGACGTCCGCCATGAAAGAACGACATCACATCTGGCCTACCCAGTTTTCTCTCGCTACTTCTTTCCACCGGGCGCGGATCACGTCGAATTCATCCTGCGTCAGGCAGCCAGCCGATGCGGATTCGATGTTGCGTCGAAGGTGCGCCTCGCTCGTGGTGCCCTCAATCGCTGTGTGCACGCCGGGAACGCTCAATGTGAATCGCAGGGCGGTTTCAAACGCATGTTCGCCCCGCAGGAATTCGTATTGCAGCTTTTGCAGCCGGTCCCAATAAGGCTGGGATTCGGGAGCATCCGGACTGTGGCTGCCTCTCCAAAGGCCGTTGGCGATCGGACGCTTTGCGATCACCCCGATTCCGTGCTTGATCGCCAGCGGCAAATTCAGATCGAGAGGTTCCTGGTCGGCAACGTTGATCGAGATCTGCAAGGCTTCAAAGTGTCCGCACTGAATCGCATAGCTGGCAGCCTCCCCGTCACCCGAATATCCGATGTGACGCGCCTTGCCCGCTTCGCGCACTCTGAGCAGCACTTCAATCACATCGCCCCGGCGCAAAGTTTCCACCGAGCAGCTATGGAGTTGAATCAAGTCAATGCAGTCGGTCTTCAATCGCCGCAAGCTCTGCTCGATGTTCCATTCGAGCGCGCGCGGATGCCAGTCCAGCGACTCCTGTTGATCGGCAAAGCCTGTGGACCGGCGCAGTTTACAGAGTGCGCGCAGGAAAAATCCTGTCGGATGATGAGGAGGCTGCGCAAATCGCCCGCACTTCGTGAACAGCAAAAACTGGCCGCGTCTGCCCTGCAGCGCCCTTCCAATTTTTTCTTCGCTGTCGGCATACATCGCGGCCGTATCAATGACGTTGACCCCAAATTCAAGCGCCGTCCCGATCAAGGCGTCCACCGTGTGATCGGAGGCGCCCTCAAATCCAATCTCGGCGCCTCCAAAACCCAACATCCCAACGTCCATCCCGGTTGCGCCGAACGACTGCCTCTTGATAGAACTCTGCAGATCCATGATGGCCTAGACCCAACTGCCGCAAATTGGCTAGATTCACGCTACCAAGTTCAATTTCGTAAAACTGTTCAAAACATTACTGCCAGTGGGATACTGGCGGGACGGCGACCGCGCGCCTCGGTCTCAAAAACGAACGTAACCTTCCTGGGCCAGTTTCATCTATTTAGATGGTTGTCTAATCGTCCGGCCGCTCAATATCTCGGGAATCGAGGAGCATCATGGGAAAGCTTACGAATCAGGTTGCTGTTGTAACCGGCGCCTCCAAAGGGATCGGCGCCGCAATCTCCATCGCGCTCGCCGCTGAGGGCGCTTCCGTTGTCGTCAATTACGTCTCCAGCAAAGAAGGCGCCGACCGCGTCGTGAAAGAAATCGCCGCCAAGGGCGGCAAGGCCATCGCCGTCCAGGCCGATGTATCGAAGCACGCCGACGTTACCCGCCTCTTCGCGGAAACCAAAAAAGCCTACGGAAAACTGAACATCCTGGTGAACAACGCCGGCATCTATCAATTCGCGCCGCTCGAAGGCGTCACCGAGAAACTCTTCCACGACCATTTCAATCTCAACGTCCTGGGCCTGTTGCTCGCCACGCAAGAAGCCGCGAAGCTGATCGGCCCCGAAGGCGGCAGCATCATCAACATCGGTTCCGGCGTCAGCACCATCAACCCGCCCAACAGTTCCGTCTACACCGCGACCAAGGCCGCCGTTGACTCCATCACCGGCGTGCTCGCCAAGGAGCTGGGCCCGCGCAAGATCCGTGTGAATTCCATCAATCCCGGCATGATCGAAACGGAAGGCACTCAGACCGGCGGGTTCACCGAAAGCGATTTCCGCAAATGGGTGGAAGCGCAATCGCCACTCGGCCGCATCGGCCAGGCGGACGATATCGCCCCCACGGCGGTCTACCTGGCTTCGTCCGACTCCAAGTACCTCACCGGCGAAGTCATCCGCGTCACCGGCGGCATCTACTGACCAATTTGCCGCGTTCTATCCGCGATTCTGTCGGTGGCAGAGAAAGGGGCCGCGTTCGCAATTTACAACGCGGCCTCACCGCTTCCCTTTTTCGTAGTCCCGAAACGCCTCGCGAAGCTCATCCAACAAGTGCCCGTTCTTGATCTTGCCGCCTTCTGTCTTGTGCCGGCCCGACCAGAGTGTCTGCCCGTTCTTCGGCTGGACCAGCGAAACACGCGTGTACCCGGGCGGCACCAGGTTCTCCAAAGTCGCGCTGCTTGTGGCCGGAATATACTCGCCTTCGGGAACCAGTCGCACATGCGAGCTGGTGTCCAGCCGGAGGATCAAGTCGGCTCTTTGGCGGCTCTCCGCCATTTCAAAATGTCCCCACTTGCTCAACTCCAGAATCGTCGCGTATTCCAACTCGACGAATCCCGTCTCATTCTGGATGAACACCGTGTGCGCGTTCACGAGCGCTTGCGGCAACACGGTCGGCTGTGCCCACGCGCTCCATCCGGCCCAGCACAGTACGAAAATAGGTAGGGAAATTCCCAGTCCAGGGAAAGAGTTCTTCTGCACGTGAACCTCCCAGACTCCTTTGAATGAATGCAAGCAAAGTACTCCTCGGGTGCTCCCTCAGAAACTGTCCCAAAGCACAGAATCCGGCCAACTGTCCGCGCTCTCCAGCGGGCCTCCGCGTTTCAGTCGCCTCGCCTTCCCCTGTACAATCTTCCGGTGCGCGTCCTGCTTTTGAATCTCTATTACCCGCCTGACACCTCGGCCACTGCGAAAATGGCGCAAACCGTCGTCGCAGCCCTCGCGGAGAAGCACGACGTCACGGTGCTCTGCGGCCGGCCCTCGTACGATCCCGCCGAGCGGCGTCCCTGGCGCCTCTATCAATCCGAACAATCCGGCCGCGTGCGGATTCTTCGCGTCGGCTCCTCGGATTACCCGCGCACACAGATGAAAAAGCGCGTCTTTAATTACCTCAGCTATGTTTTCCTGTCCGCTCCGCGCGCGCTGTTTCTTCCCTGTGACGTTATCCTTGCGATGACCGATCCTCCCTTCGAAGGGATCGTCGGCGCCTTCGTCGCCCTGCTGAAAAACAAGCCGTACGTCTATAACATCCGCGACCTCTATCCCGACATGGCCGTCGGCGGTTCGATCGTCAAGCCTGGCTTGCTTGCTCGCGTATGGGAAAAGCTGCATCGCTGGGCGCTGCGGCGCGCCACGCGCGTGGTGGTGCTTGGCGACGACATGCGCAATCGCATCCTGGCCAAAGATGTCGATCCCGCCAAAGTTGTCGTTGTTCGCGACGGCGCGGAGATCGCTCCGGTTGCTGCGCCCGCTCCGCCGCTCGACTCCGAAGTAATCCGCGCGATTCGCGGCGATTTCCGCTTTGTCCTTCTCCACGCCGGCAATCTCGGCTTCTATGGCGCTTGGGACACCTTGCTCTCAGGTGCCGCCTCGCTCGCGGACGATGGCGTCGGCCTCGTCTTCGTGGGCGACGGCGCGCAACGCCTTCGCCTCGAAATCGCCGCCGCGCAAATTCCCAACGTCCGCTTCCTTCCCTTCTTTCCTGGCAACAAAGTCTCCTCGGTTCTCGCCGCCGCGGACGCCCACATCATCACCATCAAACGCGGACTGGAGGGAGTCGTAGTCCCCAGCAAAATGTACGGTATCCTCGCCGCCGGAAAGCCCATCGTTGCCGTGGCCCCGCGCGAATGCGATGTCGCCTCCTTGGGCGAGGCAAAGGGCTTCTCGATTTCCCCCGATCCCGACGATCCCGCCGGCTTCGCGCAACTCGTTCGTCAACTCTCGCAAAATCCGGCGAGGCTCCGCCAAATGGGCCAGGCCTCTCTCGCCGCGGCTCCGGAATACGAGCGCTCCGCGGAACTCCGGAAGCTGGTGAACATTCTGGAGAAAGCGGCAACAAGCGGCCCACATCGAAAATAACTTCCTTTCCGATCCCCCTGTTTATATTGTAGTTACGACCATGTTCACGAACTTGTTATCACAACTCGCTGGCCTCAACTTTTAACTGGCGGATCGCAATCTTTCGCGCTAATTTAATTACGCTGCGTGGGGCAGCTTCGACGGCTCTCTCTAAGCCGTCATCCATGAGCGTGACTTGGGAGCCGGATCCCGAACCGGCAACGTCTCTGTGAATCACTGGCAAATTAGCCCATTGCCAGTCTCCTCAGAACGAGCAATGGGGCTGAATGAGTGCGGGCCTGCTCGCTTTTTTGATTGCTTCGTCAGCATCTCTCCTTCTTACCGTACCCGTCCGGGCGCTGGCCATTCGCGTCGGCATGGTGGATCTTCCTGGACCTCGTAAAGTTCACCTGAAACCCATTCCGCTTCTCGGCGGCTTGGCCATCTATGGCGGCGTCATGCTGGCCATTCTGATCGTTTTCGACGGCGCCGCGCGCGCGCAAGTCGTCGGCATCGTCAGCGGCGCCACCCTCGTCACCGTCGTCGGCTTCCTCGACGACCGCGGCTGGCTGCACCACCAGATAAAACTTTTCGCTGCCATGCCGCTCGCCGCGGTAATTCTTCTGATCAGCGGTATTCACGCGCAGGTTTTCGGCCTCCTCTTTCACGGCAGCCCGGGTTATTGGCTGGACGCGGCGCTCACCATCGTCTGGGTCGTGGGAATCACCGCCTCGTTCAGCATTCTCGATCACATGGACGGGCTCTGCGCCGGCGTCGCCGCCATGGCCGCCGTTTTCTTTGCCATCCTCGCTTACCTCAACGGTCAGACGCTGGTGACCACCCTGGCAGCCTCCGTCCTCGGCGCTGCCGCCGGCTTCCTGCGTTGGAATTTCAAGCCGGCTAAGATTTTCATGGGCGACGGTGGCGCGATGTTTCTGGGTTTTCTGATGGCCACCCTCTCCTTGAAGCTCCGCCTGGACCACGCTTCTTCGCTGGCCACCTGGCTGGCCCCGGTGCTCATTCTCGGCGCCACCATTTTCGACACCACTCTTGTCACGATCTCTCGCTCGCGCCGCGGCTTGCTTCCCTTCGCAACGCCGGGAAAAGACCATTCCGCACATCGTTTGGCAAATCTCGGGCTCGGCCAGCGTGGCGCGGTCTTGACCATCTATCTGGTCGGCGCAGTCAGCGGAGCCGCCGCTATTTTCGTGGCGTATCTTTCCAACCGGGCCGCGGCTCTTGCGGGACTCGGCGTGGTTCTCGCCATGCTCCTCGCTGTCGCCTGGCTGGAGCGCGCTCCCTACGAGAAGCAAGCGCCGAGAGCAAGAGCTTAGGACCTTTTAATCGAATTTTCCTCCACGGAACTTTCCGCTTCGGCCTGTGTTTGGTGTGCGGAGGGGGATTCGCTATAATCTTGCTTGCTGTTTGCTTGCCTGCCTGTTTTGGCCTCCCTGGCTGGTGACGCAACAGTTCTATCCTGGCGGCACGAACGAAAGAACTCTCCTTTAACAGGGTTGCGCGAGTTGTTGGAAGAAAAAAAATCCAGTTCCCCAAAAAGTGGGGACACCCAAGATGTAGTTGTCATTGGCAGCTCGGCAGCCGGGCTTTATACAGCCGCGCGTGTTGCCCGCGGAGGCAGGCGCGTCAGCGTGCTGGAATCGAAAGCAACTCCCGATCCCGCTCCGCGCACCCTGATCGTCACCGACTATTTCAAGAACCAGATCAGCGCCGCCGCTCGCTCCAGCATTCTGAATGAAATCCGCCGCTTCGAACTGTTTACCGACGGACGCTCGGCGCAGGTTATCCTCAAGCAACCTGACCTGATCATCGAGAGGTCGCGCCTGATTCGCTCGCTGGCGCAAGAAGCCGTTCACGCCGGCGCCACGCTGCGCTACGACACGCGCTTTCTGGATCTCTCGCCGAACGCCACGGGCCTCCATGTCCACGTGGACCAGGCGGGCAAACGCGAGGAACTTCACGCCGCCAGCGTCGTCGGCGCCGATGGCGCCACAAGCCGCGTCGCCCGGTCGGCCGGCTGGCCGCCCGTTGAAACCGTTCCGCTGGTTCAAGCCGTCGTGAAGCTTCCCAAAGATTGCCCGCAGGACACCACCCGCGTCTGGTTCGTCCCCGATGACACTCCATATTTTTACTGGATGATCCCCGAGTCCGCCGAACGCGCTGCGGTCGGCGTTATCGGAGAGCACGGCCGCTCCACCAAGCTTTTCTTCGACCGCTTCCTGGAAAAAAAGGGCTTCGAGCCGCTCGAATGGCAAGGGGCGCGCATTCCCGTTTACAACCGATGGGTCCCCGTTCAACGCACGGTCGGGAAGGGGGATGTCTATCTGGTGGGCGACGCCGCGGCTCAAGTGAAAGTCTCGACCATCGGCGGAATCGTCACCGGGTTTCGCGGCGCACACGGCGTGGCTGACGCCATTCTGCGAAAAGGCGGCTCCGAACTGCGCACGCTTCGCCGGGAACTCGGCACCCACTGGCTGATACGCCGCGCGCTGCATCATTTCAAGCAGGCCGACTATTCGGAGCTTGTGGATCTGTTGAACGATTCCACCCGCGAGTCCCTGGGCGAAATCAATCGCGACGAATCCACGCGGCTTCTCTGGAACGTCATCCTCCGCCAGCCGAAACTCGTCCTTCTTGGCCTTCGCGGACTTCTCCTCGGCAAGCGATAATCGGCGCGCGCGCGTTCTTTCATTTTTCACGCGGCGCGAATTTAGGCATACTGAAACTGTAAAGCCCAGGGCGACACGCGGTTCAACCGGCCTGAAAAGAAAAAGGAGATACGCGAGTGCGATTGACGGTAATCGGGTGTGGCTACGTCGGTCTGGTAACTGGGGCTTGCCTCGCCGCCGCAGGTCACGAAGTTTTCTGCACGGACATCGACGAGAATCGGATCGACCAGTTGAAAGCAGGCAAGGTCCCGATCTACGAGGAACACCTGGAGGAAGTCCTTCAGCGCGCCGCCAAAGAAAAGAAAATCGTATACACCTCCGACGCAGGTGAAGCCATTCGCGCAGGGGAAGTCATTTTCATCTGCGTTGGCACTCCTCCGAAGGAGTCGGGCGAAGCCGATCTCTCCGCAATCGATCACGTCGCGCGGCAAATCGCCACCGAGGCGCGCAGCCCGAAACTCGTCGTGGAAAAAAGCACCGTGCCGGCGCTGACCGGCGTGCAATTGCAGAAAGCCCTTGCCGCTTATTCCCCGGACGGAGGCACTAAATTTCAGGTCGCTTCCAATCCGGAGTTTTTGCGCGAGGGCACTGCCGTCGAGGATTTCTTTCATCCCGATCGCATCGTCGTCGGCGTCGAGGACGAAAAAAGCGCCGCCACCCTCCGCGAGATTTACACCCCCATCCTCGAAAAGAAATTCCATTGCCCGGTCCACTCGGGCAAGTGCCCGGCAGGTGCGGGCGGCGCACTCCTGGTCACCACCATCAGCAGCGCCGAACTGATCAAGCACGCTTCGAACTCTTTCCTCGCGCTCAAAATCAGCTACGCCAACGTGATCGCCGACCTTTGCGAGCGCATCGGCGCCGACGTCGAGGAAGTCACTCACGCGATGGGCCTCGATCCCCGCATTGGCACGCAATTTCTGAAAGCCGGCCTCGGCTTCGGCGGCTTCTGCTTTCCCAAAGATATCCAGGCCTTCATCCACCTTTCCGCCACCGTGGGTGTCGATTTCGACATGCTGAAAGCCGCCGAGCGGGTCAACAAGCAGCGCATCGACCGCTTCTTCGAAAAGGTGCACAAGGCTCTCTGGGTGATTCGCGGCAAGCGCGTGGCGGTTCTCGGCCTGGCTTTCAAGGCCAACACCGACGACATCCGCTTCGCCCCCGCGCTCGACGTGATTCGCCGCTTGCTTGAAGAAGGCGCGCAGGTGCACGCCACCGACCCGCAGGCAATCTCGCGCACAAAACATTTCTTCCCAAATGTTTCCTATTTCGATGATCCCTACGAAGCCCTGAAGGGTGTGGATGCCGCTCTTGTTTGCACGGAGTGGCCCGTATTCCGCAAGCTCGACTGGGAAAAGGCCGGCCATGTGATGGCCCGGCGCCTGGTGATCGACGGCAGGAACTTGTATAGCTCGAAGAAAATGCAGTCGCTCGGATTCGACTACTACTCCTTCGGCCGCTCCTGATCCTGCGTCTCGCGCTAAACGAAAATTGCGATCCTGCCGCGCCCGATCGGAGTCAAAGGGCTCGCGCTTTCGACCTTATAGGGGCCGAGCTTGCAAGGACCTCTCTTGGGTTTCTCTTTCCTTTGTAGCGGCCGCCTTCCGAGGCGGGCGCTGTTTCCAGGCCAGCGGAACAAGCGCCCTCTCTACGCACGAGCCCGCAACTTTCCATTTATGTTCTCAACGAATACCCGCTACCGCGCGTGCGTCATCCTCGCGAACTGCTCTCTGAAGTATTTCAGCGTGTGCCGCAAGCCCTCTTCCAGGCTCACTTTCGGCTCCCAGCCAAGCAGCCGCTTCGCTTTCGAAATATCCGGCCGTCGCTGCTTGGGATCGTCTTCCGGCAACGGCTCATAAATAATCTTCGGCGCATTCGGAAATTCCGCCCGGATGCGTTCCGCGAATTCCAGGATCGTCAGCTCGGCAGGATTCCCGATGTTGGTCGGAAAGTGTTCGTCCGATTGGCTCAGCCTGTAAATCCCGTCGATCAGATCCGAAACGTAGCAGAAACTCCGCGTCTGCTTCCCTTCCCCATACACCGTGATCGGCTGCCCGCTCAGCGCCTGATAAACAAAATTCGGCAACGCCCGCCCGTCATTCAACCGCATCCGCGGCCCATACGTGTTGAAGATCCTCACGATGTGCGTGTCCGCGTGATGATGCCGGTGATACGCCATCGTCGTCGCTTCCGCGAAACGCTTCGCCTCGTCGTAGACGCTCCGCGGCCCCACCGGGTTCACGCGGCCCCAATACGACTCGCTCTGCGGCGAAACTTCCGGGTCTCCATAGCATTCGCTCGTCGAAGCCAGCAGATACTTCGCCTTCTTCTCCAGCGCCAAATCCAGCGCGTGCATCGTCGCAATCGAACCCACCTTCAGTGTTTCGATCGGAAATTTCAGATAGTCCGGCGGGCTCGCAGGCGATGCGAAATGAAATATGTAGTTCACCTCTCCCGCCACGCGCAGCGGTTCGCTGACGTCCTTTTTCTCGTACTGGAATTTCGCATTGCCGCCGAGGTGTGCGATGTTCGATTCGCTGCCGGTAATCAGGTTGTCCAGCGCCAGGACTTCCCAGCCCTCCGCCAACAGTCGGTCGCACAGATGCGACCCAAGAAATCCCGCCCCGCCCGTGACCACCGCTCTCATTCCGCCTCCATGCCGCTCCAAAAATCGTAAGTTTAGCTTGCTCCGGTGAGCTTTGGCCAATCGAATTGTCCCCCGGTCATCCGTGGATTTCCAGGAAAGAAGGAGTGCCCGCGCAAGCTGTCGCTTTGCTGCGTATAATCTCCCTATCCCAATGATCTTTGCGACCATTCTCCCCAACGCCGTAGCCCGCAAGCCTCGCCTCTGGCTTTCGATTATCGGCTCGTTTCTTTTTTTCGTTTTGCTCGCCTTCCTTAGCCTGGGACGTTGGCTGGACATGGAAGATCCGCCTCAAAAAGCCGCCGCCATCGCCGTTCTCAGCGGCCGCATGCCTTCTCGCGCGCTCGAAGCCGCCAAGCTTTACAACCAGGGTTACGCCCCCCAAGTCTGGCTCTCTTATTCCGTCGAACCCGGCGCCACGCTCGAAAAATATTCCGTGCCCTACGCCGGCGAGGAATTTTACGACCGCCTGTTACTGCTTCATCAGGGAGTTCCGGACAGCGCCATCCACATTCTTGCGCCCCCCATCGTAAACACCGCCGATGAAATGCGCACCTTCGGGCAGGCTCTTCGCAAGGAAAATCTGCACCGCATCATTCTTGTGACCTCCAGGGTTCACACCCGGCGGACGGGCGTCCTTTGGAAACATCTCTCTGCCAGGGATGGCGAGGCCATCGTGCGCGGCGCTTCCGGTGACGGCTACGATTCCGTCCACTGGTGGCGCAGCACCGGCGACGCTCTCGACGTTGTGCGCGAAGTTCTGGGATTGCTCAATGCCTGGGCGGGGCTTCCCTTGCAGCCTTCCAAATCCTGACGTCCGGAATTTTCAGAAAAAAAAGAACCGCTTTTTTTTGTGCCGCTCCAGGTTCGAGGCGAGTTCCGGCACATACGGCAGCGGTGCGCCGTCAAATGCCGCCCTGGGGTTCTCCACCAGCAGGGCCTCGGCCAACTCCTTGCCGCCTTCCCTGCTGATTGCCTCGTTCGCAAACCGCAGTTTCACCGGGCGCCTCGCCGTGTTGTGGCCGTCGCTCGACACAAAATGCACCAGGCCCTGCCTGATCCAGGCCCACGCATCCTCCTGCGGCCCGGCTCCAAAGACTCCCGTCAGCGAACCCGCCGTCACCTGCACGAAGCATCCCAATCGCACCCAACTCTGCAACCGCTCCGGCTGGGTTCGCAGGATTCCATTGCGCTCCGGATGCGTGATGATCGGCCGCAAACCCATCAGGTGCAATTCGTGCAGGGTCTGATCCATTGCCGGTGGGATCGAAAACTCGTTGAATTCCAGCAGAAGATAATCTTTCTGGTTGATGCAAAAAGGCGCCGAGTTGTTTCTCAGAGCCAGCAGATTCTCCGGGTTCAGGTGAAAATCGCAGCCGGTCGCGATCGTCAACCGTCCATCCAGCCGCGCTTGCAGATCGTCCCGGGCCGCCCGCACCTTTGCGAAATCAAAATGATATTCCGTGCTTGCGTGAGGTGTTGCCACCACATGCGTGATGCCGTCCCGAATGGCGTCTTCCGCCATCGCTAATGAATCTTCGATTGTCTGGGCCCCGTCGTCGATTCCCGGCAGGATGTGGCAGTGTAGGTCAACCATGTTCACGTAGTATGCGTCATCCGCGCCACGCGGAAAAGACTTGCCAGCCTCCCAGCAAGAACATCAACCCCGCGAATACTTCCCCCATCCGCCGGGGATTCAAGCGCCGCGCCATCATCCCACCCAGAATCCCCCCCGCAAATACACCGGGGATAAGCAGCACGCCCGTCTGCAAATCCACGTAACCCGCCTTCCAATAGGCCAGGAATGCCAGCAGCCCTGTCGGCGGAATCAGCGCGATCAGGCTTGTGCCCTGCGCCCTGTGCTGGCTGAACCCGAATAGAAGGCTCAACAAAGGCACCAGCAATACGCCGCCGCCGATTCCCACTAACCCCGCCGCAATTCCGCAAATCCCGGCCATCAGGAAAATTCCCAGCGCCCGCAACGGACTTTCCTCGCGCTGGCCACCCTCTGCCGGAACCGTGGAGTTCGTCGCCGCCGTTTTTTGCCACAGCAGCACCCCCGACACCATCAGGAAACATCCAAAAATAACCTTCAACACGCCCGACGGCATCGGCACCGCCATTTTTCCCCCGCCGTATCCGCCGACCAAAAACCCCAGCGCGCAGTAGATTCCCGCGCGCAGATCCACTTGCCCGTTTTTCCAGTATTCCCTCAGCGCTCCCAGCCCGATCGGCGGCAGCAGGATGAACAACGAAGTTCCCTGCGCCATGTGCTGGTCGTAGTGCAGCAGGTAGACCATCGCCGGCACCAGCACCACGCCGCCTCCGATGCCCAGCAGGCCCACCAGGATTCCCACGGTAAGACTCAACAGAATTATGGAAACGATCGTCATCTCTTCAAAAGCATGGCAATATCCGGCAGAACGCTTCTTTCTCTCCAGTGGATCATGCGCTGTCTATCTTGCCCTCTCCTCACCTCGCATGGCAATTCGCTTCCTTTGCGGGCAGGCTTCCCAAATCGTGAAATTTTCACAATTTTTCCCTCTCCCATACGGGAGATGCCCGGGAAACTGCTATATTAAAGGGGCACTCTGGCCCGTTGGCCTTCGGGCCGTCACCACTTTATTTAAAGACTAGGAGCTTGTTTCCTCTCATGGCTACGGACAGACGACCCGAATTCTTCAAAGGCGGACAACTCAAAGTCGCCATCATCGGATGTGGCTATGTCGGCCTTCCCCTGGCCCTTCGCTTCGCGGAAGCGGGCCACAAAGTCACTGGATTTGACACCGATCCGGAAAAAGTTCGCATGTTGAACGCCGGCAGATCCTATATCGAACACATCCCGCAGACGAAGATCCAGCAGTTCGTGAACAGCCGCCATTTCAACGCGGTCACGGATTTCTCCAAGCTCGCGGAAGCCGATGCGATTATCATTTGCGTCCCCACTCCGCTGAACGAATATCGTGAGCCGGATCTGAGCTACGTCGAAAACACCGCGAAATCCATTCAACCGCATCTCGTCCGCGGCCAGCTCGTCGTTCTCGAATCCACCACCTATCCCGGCACCACCGAGGAACTCGTCCTTCCGATTCTGGAAAAGAGCGGCCTGCGCTGCCCCATCGTTACCGGTCCGGAAAACGAAAACGTCCCGCTGGATTTTTTCCTCGCGTTTTCGCCCGAACGCGAAGATCCCGGCAACAAGCAGTTCGGCCTCGCGCAGATTCCCAAAGTCGTCGGCGGCATCAATCCCCCCAGCGGACGCGCGGCGATTTCGCTTTACGGCCAGGTCGTTGCCCGCGTCATTCCCGTCAGCACCACCCGTGCCGCCGAGATGGCCAAGCTCCTCGAAAACATTTTCCGGTGCGTCAACATCGCTCTCGTCAATGAACTGAAGCTTCTCTGCCTGCGCATGGGCGTGGACGTTTGGGAAGTGATCGACGCGGCCTCCACCAAGCCCTTCGGCTTCATGCCTTTTTATCCAGGGCCCGGCCTCGGCGGCCACTGCATCCCGGTGGACCCCTTCTATCTTTCCTGGAAGGCGCGTGAGTACGATTTCTCCACGCGTTTCATCGAACTCGCCGGCGAAATCAACACCTCCATGCCCTACCACGTTGTCGATTCCGTCGCCGAAGCGTTGAACGTACACAGGAAAAGCCTCAGCGGCTCCAAGCTTCTTGTTCTCGGCGTGGCCTACAAAAAAGACGTCGACGACCTGCGCGAATCGCCGACCCTGAAGATCATGGAAATTCTCAAGAAACGCGGCGCTGATTTCGACTACAACGATCCCTTCTTTCCGCAGATCCCCAAGATGCGCCACTACGACTATTCGCACATGAAATCCGTGCCCCTGAGCCCGGACACCCTCGCGAAATACGATGCCGTCCTGATCGCCACCGACCATTCCAGCTACGACTACGGCGCCATCGTGGACGCCGCGAAACTCGTCGTTGACACGCGCAACGCCACCCGCCGGGTGATTCGTCACCGCGCGAAAATCGTTCTCTGTTAGGACTTCATGTCCGCACACATCGAAGAGATACGTCGCCAGTTGGCGGAGAGCGCCCGCGTCAAGCAAAGCTTCTCGGATGCGCTGGTCGCCCGTATCGCTGAGTTCGCAATGCGCTCCGCCGCAGCCATACGTACGGGCGGCAAGCTCGTTTTCTTCGGCAACGGAGGCAGCGCCGCCGACGCCCAGCATCTCGCCGCGGAACTCGTGGTTCGCCTGCGCACCGAGCGTCCCGGCCTGCCCGCCCTCGCACTCACCACCAACACTTCCGTCCTCACCGCTGCTGGAAACGATTACGGTTTCGAACGCATTTTCTCCCGCCAGATGGAATCGCTCGTCGGCCCGCATGACATCGTCGTCGCCCTCTCCACCAGCGGCACCAGTCCGAACATCCTCAAGGCCATTGAAACGGGACGTTCGCGCGGTGCATTCCTCGTCGCGTTAACGGGAGAAGCCGGCGGCGCGCTCGCAGGCAAAGTGAACATCCTCATTGATGTGCCTTCGCGCGATCCCCAGCGCATCCAGGAATCCCACATCACCATCGGCCACATAGTCTGCTCCCTCATCGAGCACCTCGTAGCCGCCAACTAAATTTTCCGTCATTTTCCAGCGGGCTTGCATTTGTAGCGTCCACCTTCAGGTGGACGCGCCTACCCAATCTACCCCGCCCCCAACCTACCGCGCCTTCACCAACTCCACCCGCGCCGTCGCCACCGGCAACACCGCTTCCATCAACACCGGCAACCGCTCCGGCCCATCTGCCAGGTACAGCAAAAAATGCGCGTCCTTCATCTCCGTCCCGTTGTCCAGCACGTGAATCTCGATCTTCGTCGCCGTGAATTTCCCCGCTGCCACGGTCACGTTCTCCGACTTCCCCACCAGCACCGCGCGCACGTCGTACAATTTATGGCCGTCAAACACCGGCGACTTCACTTCCCTGGTCTTGCTCCAATCCACGCCCCGCAGGTACATCAGCATCCCGATCGGATCGCGGGTCCCGGGCAGCACGCGCGCCGCAACCTCATTCGCCGGCGCGGGTTCCCGGCTGGACGGCGTCAGCCGCTCCACCGTATCCATCTTCTGTCCCCGCTCGTTCAGGTGCATCTCGTACTTCGTGCTGATCAAATTCGAAATTTCGCTGTACGAATCGAACTCGTCGTCCAGCTCAAACACTATCCGGTAGGGATTCTCCGTATGCGCAAACGCTTGCAGGTGCCACACATCCTTGCCCGCTACATTGCGCCGCTCGCCCACCTTCACCTTCAGATTCGCCACCGCACTGTTGAGCTTCGGCACATTCGCGATAAAGTCCAGCGTCTCTCCTGTTCGCGGTTGAAATCCCACGGACTCGCCGCTGGCAACCTTCTTATCCGCAGGCTCTCTTGACGCCGACTCGCCGGGCGCCGCGCTTGGAGGTTCCGCTCCATGTGGCGCGACCACGGTACCGGCTTCCCCCGGAAACAGGGTCATCGGTCGCGTCGCTTCATACCTCCGATACGTCCAAACGCCCGCCGCCAGACCGGCAACCACCAGCAGTCCCACTGCAAGTCTCTTCCCCATACTGTTTGTGCGACGCTCCTGATTTTCGGCGTATCCGTCTGCCGCTCCCATCGTACAATAAGATGAGTTTTGGGGTAGGAGGCGGATCGCATGCGCTACCTGGTTACGGGCGGCGCCGGATTTATCGGCTCGAATACAGTGGATGAACTCGTCCGCCGCGGCCACGGGGTCGTGGTCCTCGATGATATGTCCTCCGGCAAGGAAGACAACCTCGCCGAAGTGCGCAGCAAGATCACCTTCATGAAGGGTTCGATCACCGACATCGAGGTCGTCCAGAAGGCCATGGTTCAGGCAGACTACGTGATTCACCTCGCCGCTCGCACTTCCGTCCCGCGTTCCGTCAAGGATCCCGTTGACACCAACCGGATCAACGTCGACGGCACCCTGAATGTCCTCGTCGCCGCCCGCGACAACAAGGTGAAGCGCGTCGTTTTCGCCGCCTCTTCCTCCGCTTATGGCGACACTCCCACCCTTCCAAAATCCGAAGACATGCAGCCGGTCCCCATCTCTCCCTACGGCGTCACAAAATACGTCGGGGAACTCTACGCCCAGACCTTCGGCCGCTGTTACGGCCTAGAAAATGTCTGCCTGCGCTACTTCAACATTTTCGGCCCCCGCCAGGATCCAGACTCTCCTTATTCCGGCGTGCTTTCCCGCTTCTCGACCGCCTTCCTCGACTCCACCCCACCAGTGGTCTTCGGTGACGGCGAGCAAACCCGCGACTTCACCTATGTCGAAAACGCCGTGCAGGCCAACATTCTCGCCTGCGAAGCCCCCAGCGCTTCGGGCCGAACCTTCAACGTCGGCACAGGACACGCCGTTTCGCTGAACCAGGTGCTCCAGATGCTCCAGAAAACTTCCGGCAAAACTCTTGAAACAAAATACGAACCTGCTCGTGAAGGCGACATTCGCGATTCCCTCGCCGACATCCGCCTGGCCAAAGAATTCCTCGCCTACGAGCCGACTGTCCTCTTCGAAGAGGGCCTGAAGCGCACCTACGCCTGGTATCAGGCCAATCACGCCAAAAATGTAGCCAGTTAGACTTGCGATTTGGGCTGACTCCCCCGAATCCATCTTTATTTCCCACATGCCTACAATTCCGGCGAACCCCATGCTAGGCTAGCATTTCATTTTGATGGATTGATTCGCCGCGTGAACCTTTCTCCTTCCATTCCCGCTCCGGGACAACTCTTCCGCTCCAGTTCGCCCTTTCTCGTTCTCGCTCTTCTTGCCGCTCCCGTCTTCTCCCAACAACTTCCCGCGCAGCCGCCCCCCGGCAGCATCGCGGAAATCACCGCCAAAGGCGCCCAACGCCGTGTCGGCAGCACCTACATTGCCGACGACGACGTGGACATTTCCTACGGCGGAATGCGCCTCCGCGCCGATCACGTCGAGTACGACGACACGACTTCCCAGGTCAAGGCCCGCGGCCACATTATCTTCGACTTTGAATCGCAGCATCTCGAGGGGGACGAAGCCGACTACAACGTCGCCACTGGCCGCGGCGTCTTTAAGAAAGTCCACGGATTCCTCAAGCTCGAGCGCCGCCCCAATCCCCGCCTCCTCGTCTCCCGCAATCCTCTCTACTTCGAGGCCGAAGAGGTCGACCGCCTCTCCGAACAGGTCTACATTCTCAAGCATTCCTGGATCACCATTTGCGATCCGCAGAAACCCACGTGGCAGTTTTTCGCGCCGAAGGCCAAACTCACCGTCCAGCAACACGTCGCCATGGTCAATTCCAATTTCCGCCTCTACCGCATTCCGCTTGTCTGGCTGCCCTACGCGACCGCCCCCGCCGGAGAGCATGTTCGCGAATCCGGATTCCTCCTGCCGCTCATCGGCAACAGCACCCAGAAAGGATTCATTTTCGGCGACGCCTTTTATTGGGCCCCGCGCACATGGTTCGACACCACCCTCGGCTTCGATTACTTCAGCAGCCGCGGCACCGCGCAGCGCGCCCAGATTCGCGCACGCCCCTTCGAAGGCACCTCCATTCGCTACGACTATTTCGGCGTAATCGACCGCGGCATTCCCCAACCCACCGGCCCGCCGATCAAACAGGGCGGCCATCAACAGACTTTGGAAGTGCAATCCCTCTGGCATCACGGCTGGCGCTTTGTCACCGACGTCAACCAGCTTTCTTCCCTCACCTTTCAGCTCGCCTTTGGCGACACCTACAGCGACGCCATCAATTCGGAAATTCGCAGCGCCATCTTTCTGACCAACAATTTTCATGGCTTCAGCTTTAACGTGGCCAGCATCAGCGACCGCAGTTATCTGGAACTCACCCCTCCCTTTAACGTCTACCTCCGTAGCGAGCCGGAAGCGCGCTTCAGCTCCGTCGAGCAGGCCCCCTGGCAGAAGTTGCCGGTCTATTTCTCCTTCGACTCCTTTTCTGGAGCGGTTCATCGCGAAGACCAGTTCCTCGATACCCCGAATTTCGTCGCGCGCACGGAGTTCGCTCCCAAAGTCACCATCCCCTTTCATTTCCACGATCTCTTCGGCCTCACTGCCACCGCCGCTTTTCGCACCACCTATTACGGCGATTCGCTCAACGCCAATTCCGTTCTCACCGGAGACTCCATTACCCGCAACACCGGCGAATTCGCCCTCGAACTTCGCCCCGCCACGCTCGAACGTTTCTTCGACCGCCCGCGCACTCATCGCCGCTACAAGCACACCATCGAGCCCGAGGCCACCTATCGTTACGTCACCGGCGTTCACAACTTCGCCGACTTCGTGCGCTTCGACAGCAACGCCACCCTCACCGACACTAACGAAATCGAATACGGCATCGTCCAGCACCTCTTCGTGAAATCCGGCGACGCCCAGCCCGTCGATTTCCTCTCCTGGCGCCTGGTGCAGAAACACTATTTCGATCCCACCTTCGGCGGCGCGCTCATTCCCGGTCAGCGCAATGTCTTCGAGGCGCTCGATTCCATCACCGCGTTCGCTTTCGCCTCCACCCCGCGCAACTGGTCGCCCATCGTCAGCGACCTCAAGCTAACCCCCGGCGGCCACTACGATGCCGAGCAGATCCTCGAATACGACACGCAGCTCCACAAGCTCACCACTATCGGTACGCTCCTCAAGCTCAAGCCCTATCGCGAATATTTTTTCACCCTCGCGCATTTTCGTCTTCAGGGCGATCCCATCGTGCAGCCTCTCACCCAGCAGATTCGCGTCATGATGGGCTATGGAGAGTTGAACACCAAGGGCATCAACGCCTCCGCCGGCATCAGCTACGACATCAACAGCGGAACCTTGCAAAACCAGTTCGTCCAGCTCGGCTACAATGGCGGTTGTTGCGGCCTCACCGTTGAATACCGCCGCATCAATCTCGGCACCGTGCGCGATGAAAATCAGTTTCGTGTTGCTTTGATACTCGCCAACCTCGGCAGCTTCGGCAATCTCCGGCGCCAGGAACGGATTTACTGATGCCCCTCGACGCGGGCCTCGCCTTTTCTACGATTGCTGATATTGGAAAACTCTATCGCCGCCGCAAGCTTTCTCCCGTCGAACTCACCCGATTTCTTCTGGAACGCATCGCTCGCTTGAATCCGCGTTTGAATGCCTATCTCGCGCTCAATTCCGAACTTGCCCTGAAAGACGCCGCTGCCGCCGAAGCCGCACTTTGCGCCAAGTCCCGCCGCAAAGGCAGCCGCGACCTCGGCCCGCTCTACGGGATCCCCATATCGCTCAAAGACAATCTCTACACCGCAGGACTTCGCACCACGGGCGGAGCCGGCTTCCTTCGCGACTTTCTTCCCCTGCAAGATGCCGCTGTTGTCACTTCGCTGAAGAATGCCGGCGCCATCCTCCTCGGCAAAACCAACCTGCACGAATTCGCGTACGGCGTCACCAGCAACAATCCCCACTTCGGCCCCGTTCGCAATCCCTGGGACCTCGACCGCATCCCCGGCGGCTCCAGCGGCGGCTCCGCGGCTGCGCTCGCCGCGGGACTTTGCTATGGCAGCATTGGCACCGACACCGGCGGCTCCATCCGTATTCCGGCCTCGCTTTGCGGCATCGTCGGGCTGAAACCCGGCCTCGGCCGCGTCAGCGCCGAAGGCGCGATTCCACTCTCCACCACGCTCGATTTCGTTGGCCCCATGGCACGCACCGTCGCGGACGTCGCCTTGCTCTTCGAAGCCATCGCCATTCCAGAAAAAGTCAACCGACGCCCACCCGCCGCTCGAAGCCAGAATCTTCGCCTCGGCATCCCCAAACATTTCTTCCTCGACGTCGTCAGTCCCGAAATTCAGCAGGCGTTCGAATCCTCGCTCGTCACTTTGAAAAAATTGGGAGCAAAACTAAAGGAAGTATCCCTGCCCTACCTGAAAGAAACCGAGGACGCCGGCAATCAGATCGCCTGGGCCGAGGCGACTCACTATCACCAGCAAGCCGGCTGGTATCCGCTCCACGCAGCCGATTACGGCGATGACGTCCGTTCACGCCTCGAAATGGGCGAAAAGGTTTCCGCGCTCGATTATCTGCGCGCGCTCGACCTCCGTGAAAAATTCATCGCCGGATTCCACCTCGCCCTTCTCGAAAACGAAGTGGATGCTCTCGTCACTCCAACCACGCCGATCGCCGCCCCGCTCATCGGCGAAGAAAACATTTCCATCGCCGGCAAGGATCACTCCACGCGCGCCCTTCTCTTGCGCCTCAATCGCCCCGCAAACCTCGGCGGCATTCCCGCCATCTCGGTTCCCTGCGGACTGACCCCCGCCGGTCTTCCCGCCGGCCTGCAATTCCTAACCGCCGTCCCCGGCGAATCCCTCCTCCTCGAACTCGCCGCCCGGTTCGAACAAGCCCACCCCCTAAACTCCCGCCCCGACCTAAGCCATCTCGAATAACCCGGGCCTTGTAGGGGCGGCTTTAGGCCGCCTGCTTGTTTTTCTCCGCCATTGTAGGGGAGGAGCTCGCTCCGCCTTCTTGGGTTACTTCCGCCTTTGTAGCGGCCACCGCCTGCCCTGAGCGTAGCCGAAAGGTCCGTGGCGGGCGCATTTACGCACCCTCAAAAACTCATCATCCCCGCACTATCCGTCGTCACCGCCCTCTTCCTCTCCATCACCCAACTCCCAATCAAATACCCCAGCGTCCCCGTAACCATGCCCCCAAAAATATCCGCAATATAGTGATACCGTCCCCAGATCGTGGACACGCACATCAGCAACACCAGCGGCGCCATCACCCAGAACAACCACCGCCGGAATCTCCACGCTCCCCACAGCACCGCAATCGATCCCGCCACATGCTCCGACGGAAACGCCGCGCCCCTCACCCGCCCATAATGCTCGATAAAATTAATCGTCGCTGTGATCGGCCCGCCGTCCAGCGGCGCTTTCCACTGTCCCGCCATTGAGAACCACGGGCTCTCGATCGGGAAAAACATTGCAATGATGTACCCGATCGAATAGCTCACCATCGAGTAGGTCATCACCGACCAGTACGCCTTCCACTCCCGCCGGAAATACAGAATCCCGCCCAGCACCAGCAAATATACGAAATACGTCAGGTACGCCAGCTGCATGAACTCGTTCCGCCCCGGCGTCACAAACTGCTCCATCCAGATCGAAGGATGCACTCCCGTCATCCAGTGATCGAACGTAATCAATTTCGCGTCCTGCCAGTTCGGGGTCACCAGCGTCATCAACTGCGCCAGCTCTTCAAAACAAAACAGGAAAAACAAATGCGGATACCAGTGCCGCCAGAAATGCCACCACTGCCCAGCCCACGATTCGCCGCGAGCGCGGCAGCGTTCCGCCGATTGCCCCTGTATCAGGCAAAGCAGCAGCACCACACAAACCACAATCGCCCGCACACCCAGCATCCGCAACGGGTGTCGCAAATGCTCCGCGAACAGCGCGATCAGCACACTCGACACGCCAAAATACGCGAACGCCGCCCGCTCAAACGCACCGCACGCCGCCCATGCCGCCGCCGCTTCCCTCCGCAGCAGACCCGGCGCCCGCTCGCTCATCCCCTCCGCAGCTCCCAAGAAACCCGCCTCCCCCTCATACGCATCCGAAACCGCCAGCGCCGGCGCGGCTCCCTGTGTTTCCACCATTCGTATCTTCTCACCGTTCATGAATGTGTTCCGATCGTTTGAAGTTTTACTTTTTCCTTAAGTGCATGATCCGAAGCAAACTTCTTCTCCTGGTGCCAGTGCCAGATCGCCCAGTCGCGCAAATTCGCCGTGGCCGCCAGTTCTTTTCCCGGATTCACGGCATGCGCGTGCCCCACCGCGTCCAGCATCGCCCGGTCCGACAGCGTGTTCCCGTAAGCGTGTGATTCTCGCAAATTCATTTGCATCGCTCGTGCCACCACTTCCATCGCTCTTTTCTTTGCTTCTCCGTAATTCGCTTCGCCCAGAACGTTCCCGGTGAAAACCCCGCCGCGTTCCTCCAGCCGCGTCGCGCTCACCAGCACTTCCCGCTCCAGCCCACGCGCCTCCAGTTCGCACTCCAACGCCATCGCCACTATCCTCGCCAGCGGTTTTACCATACCGCTCACCAGCACAATCTCGTGCCCGCGCCGCACGTGCCATTCCACGCGCGACACTCCTTCTTCGAAAAACGCAATCGGCTCCGCTGCCTCCAGAATCTGCTCTGCCCGCAATCCGCGCAGGTAGCGTTTGTTCCCGTGCGCGATCGCGGCCAGGCCTCGCGGCAGCAGCCGCGCCGCCTCCGCTCCCCAGTGCCCGTAATTCACCCACGGTATCGCGCCGATCCTCTTCAACTCCCGGAACAATTTCCGCTCCAGCGACGGCTCCGGCACCATCGTCCCGTCAATATCGAAAAACGCCCCCACGCGCCGCTCCTGCTCCCCCGCGCCGCTCATCCCGCGTCTCCCCGCGCTTCTTCCCCGGCGTTCGCCGCGGACAAGTTGCTGGCCAGAAATCTCCAACCTTCCACCAGCACCGGCAGCCCGCGTACCACGCAAAACACCCCCGTCATCCACGCCAGCGTCTGCGCACCCGCGCGAATCGCGGCGTGCATGTCCAGCGACACCGGACCCAGCAGCGCCACCGGACCCCGCGTCAGCGCTAACTCCAATCCCAAATAACAAAAACACGCGCACTTCATCGCCGCATAAAGTCCCCGGCTCCAGCGCGAAGCAACCAGCGCCTTCGCCCAGCCGCTCTGCAGCATCGCGTTCGCGCCCCATCCCGAATACCCGGCCTTCATCGCCAACCCGCGCAAAAAATCCGTCGCCGCCCCGCGCGCAAAAAACAGCATCGGCAGCCACAGCGACACCATCCCCACCACCGCAAAGTACGTAAAAAACATGTTCTCGATCACTCGGTCGCCCAGGATGTCCAGTTGTGCTCCCACCGGCGTCGCCATCTTTTTCCGCCGTGCGAGGTGCCCGTCCAGCGCGTCCAGCGCAATCGCCGCCACCGTAAGCGCCACGCCCAGCAGGTTCATCCAAGCCCCATGCCCAAACGCGCTGACCGCCAGAAATCCAACCGCCACTCGCAACAGCGTCACCTTGTTCGGTGTCCAAACCATGCGCACCTGCCGGGATAATTCCTCTCAATCCATTCCAAGCAATGGCCGGCCCATTCACCCTCCGTGCAACCTCCTCTTTTTCAATAGCCTGCAATCCACCCTTTCCCGCCACCCGCCAGCCAAATCAGTCACTTGTCTCTGTAACCTGTCTCCACCTTCCTTACTCCCATTGCTGCGTCTAACTCATCTGTATGCAAACGCCTCTCGAACATCCCGCCCTCCCTTTTGTGCGAGAATAGGGAGGCAAGCAACTCAGGACACGCCGCACCGCGCACGGCTAACTTTCGAATGTCACCGACAAGAGCCTCTCAACCATGACCGACGTCTCACTCGCAGGAGCCTTTCTCGCCGGGCTTATCTCCTTTCTGTCCCCGTGCGTGCTTCCCCTCGTCCCTGGCTACATCTCCATGCTCTCCGGCATCGGTGTCGAGCAGCTTCGCCAGGGCGAGACACCGAAGTCCGGCCTCTTCTCCTCCGCTCTCTCCTTTGTGATGGGTTTTTCCGTGGTGTTCATCGGCTTCGGCGCGTCCGCCAGCGCCGTCGGCGGCTTCCTCCGCCAGAACCGCGCCCTGCTCGCGCCCGTTGCCGGCGCGCTCATCATTCTTTTCGGACTTCACCTGCTCGGCGGCCTGATGCGCATCAATCTCCGCGCCGGCCTGATCCTCGGCGTGGTGCTCGTCGCTCTCGGCATCGTTTCACTCTTGCGCCACGGCCCGCTTTTCGCCGGACTCGGCGCCAGCCACTTCTTCTCTCTCTCCATCATCGGATTCCTGGGCCCGCAACTCGCCCGCTGGCTTAATCGTGACGTCCATCTCCGCAACCAGGACACCAAGCCCGGCATCTTCAGCGGCTTTCTTCTCGGCTTCGCTTTCGCCTTTGGCTGGACGCCCTGTATCGGCCCCATCCTCGCCACCGTTCTCACACTCGCCGCCGCCAGCGAAACCGTCTCCCGCGGCGTTCTTCTCCTCGCGGTCTATTCCGCCGGACTCGCCGTTCCATTCCTCCTCACTGCTGTCGGCCTCGGCGCCTTCCTGCGCTTCTACAAAAATTTCCGGAAATACCTGCACGCCGTCGAACTCTTCAGCGGCGCGCTGCTTCTCTTTGTTGGCGGCCTCGTCTTCTTTAACAAGCTGACCTGGCTCTCGGGTAAACTGACTTTCTTGAATCGCTTTTCAATGTAAATTGGTGGAATAACTCGTCATGAAAAAAGTCACGCTCATCGTTCTCACAGTCGCAGTCCTCATCGGCATCACCATCTACGCGGACAAAGCCACGCGCGTTTCCGGCGCCGGCGCCGTTCGCATGGACTCCAAGGTCGCTGGAAACCCCGAGCCCGAGTTGAAACTGAAAACCGTCGACGGCAAAGACTTCTCGCTCGCCGACTACAAGGGCAAAGTTGTCTTCGTGAATTTCTGGGCCACCTGGTGCGACCCATGCCGGGTGGAAATTCCCTGGCTCATCGCCATGCAGAACAAGTACGGCCCCAAGGGTTTCACCGTCGTTGGCATCGCGATGGATGAAGAAGGCAAGTCCGTCGTCGCGCCCTTTCTCGACAAAGAGCGCTTCGACGTTGACGGGCAAAAGCTGCCGATGAACTATCCGATTCTTCTCGGCACCGACGAAGCCGCGGACAAGTTCGGCGGCATCCTCGGTTATCCCAGCAGCTTTCTGATTTCTCGCGACGGCAAAATCATCACCAAATTCCAAGGCCTCAAGAGTGAAGACGAACTCACCAAGGCCATCGAGTCGCAACTCTAAAAAGGCATCCGCGCATGCTCTCCGAACACGACTTTCAAAAAAAGGCCGACCTCGCCTTCGAAGACCTGAAAAAGCGCCTCCTGAATCTTGGCGATGAACACGGCTTCGATGTTGAAGGCGAGAGCGGCAAACTCGAAGTCATCTTCGAAGAGCCCGAGCCGGCGAAATTCGTAATTTCGCCGAATACTCCGATTCGCGAAATCTGGATCTCCGCTCTCTCCACCAGCTTCAAGCTCGGCTGGTCTGAAGCTCGCAACTCCTTCGTCTTAGAAAAAACGGGCGAAGATCTTCACGCGGTAATGAGCCGCGTCGTCTCGCAACAACTCGGCGCCCAGGTAAAAGTATGAACCGCCTCATCTCCAGATTCGCGGCGACTCTCCTCGCTGCCGCGCTACTTCTCTCTTCCCCCGCCGGCTCGCAAACTCCCTCCGGCAAAGACGTCGTCGCTCCCGAAGCCTACGCCTCTCACGATCCCGTCGCGCGCGGTATGTCCTTCCAGGTCGCTGTAGTCCTGAAAATCCGCAACGGCTTTCACGTCAACGCCCGCGAAGTCACAGAAGATTATTTGATTCCGACCGACCTCCGCGCCGAAATCCCCGCCGGCTTTAAGCTCGGCACCGTCTCCTATCCAAAAGGCGCGCTGCAAACCTTCGCCTTCTCCAAAAACAAAAAGCTTAATGTCTACACCGGCAGCGTCACCATTCTCCTGCCACTCACCGTCCTTCCCTCCGCCCCGCTAGGCCCGCAACACGTTCCGATGAAGCTCCGTTACCAGGCCTGCAGCACCGAAATCTGCCTCCCTCCCGTAACCAAAGACGTAGACGCCACCCTCAACGTAGTCGCCGCGTCCTCCGCCGCCAAGCCCGCCAACCCCGAAATCTTCTCCCCCAAATAACTCCCCGTAGCGTCCACCTTCAGGTGGACGCGCCTTCGCTCGTTGCGCCCCTACCCACAGCACGCATCCGCCAAACACGACTTCGCCGAACCGCTTCACCACACCCCCGCTGATGGACACCTTCGTGTTTCGTCTACCTCCACGCAATCGAAAGCTCCGCAAACTCCCCGCCTTCCTCGATCGGTACGGTGAAGCGAAGCGCCACGTCTTTCGCCCCCGAAATCTCCAATGCCTTCTTGAAAAATCCGATAATCGCAAATCCCATAATCCGATGCTGCTTTTCAAATCCCGTGTACCGGACCACCGCTTTCCCCGATCCCTTCATGTGCACCTCAATCGGGACGCCCTGAAAGTACGTTTCATGAACGGCGGCGATGCGCTTGATCACAAATTCCGGCGAACCGAGTTTCACAAACGCCTTGTAAATTCCACGAAGCTGCTTTTCGATTACCACTTCGGAGCCGCGCGTGACCATTTCTTCCTTGCCGTCAGCAAGCACCCTGATTTCGACTTCAAGAAAACGGGTGAAATGATCAAGCGGATACCAAGTGGAAGAATAGATTTCGCCCTGGCAGATTGTTCGAGTTTCTTCATCCAGAAGACCCAGGATCTTCTGCAGGGCATCCTCGCCATTGCGGGCCTTGATTTGGTTAATCGTTTCTTTGATGGCCGATCCCTTTATCTGCACCATACCGGGACACCTCGCGGGGCGGCCTTTCCGGCGGAGCCCTCTTCTGACGGTACTATGTATCGCCGTGGCTCATTCCCCAACTTGCCCTAAGCAGAACGGACGGGTAATTCTTCCGGTACGTGCGCCAGCAACTTGAAACCATCCGCTCCGTGCCCCGTAGCCTCCACCTTCAGGTGGATGCATCCTCCGCTGATGCCCCCAATCTGCTAAGCCAACCCTTCCACCCGCTTGATTTGTGGAAAGATGCGCGCCGTGAACCTATAATCGCGCCATTCCTGTGCCCTCCGCGCGATACCCCTGGCGCATCGTGGCCATCGCGGCCATCAGCCTGATAGGAAATGTTTATCTGGGCTACTACCTGCTCTTCGGCCTGGCGTCCGACGGAGTGGATATTGGCGAGCAATCCGGGCGTGTGGTGGTCACGGATGTAGACGAAAATACGGCCGGGGGGCGCGCAGGTCTTCAGCCGGGCGATCAAATCCTAAGCGTGAACGAGCAGCCAATCGGAACCGTGGTGGACTGGCTGGCGCAGCGAATGAATTTTCAAGCTGCCCAGCCGGCGGCGATTCGAGTGCAGCGCGGCGGGAATACTCTCGACCTGACACTGGCCATCCACGGAACACTCTGGGACGAGCGCAATGACACGCTGCGGGCCTCTAACATTATTTTTCTCGCCTACAAATTGATCACGTTGTTGATTGGTTTGTTCGTCGTCTTCAACCGCCCGCGCGATTTTGTCTCCAGGCTGGGCGGCTGGGTTCTGGTGGTGATGGCCACGGTTTTTGAAGGATTCCAATGGGGGCTCTCGGCGGCCACGCGAAATTTGCCGCTCTTCCTGGCTGTGCCGGTGATGCTGGTGTACGTGAGCGCCGCATTTCGCACCCCTTTGCTCGCCGCGTTCTTCTGCTTGTACCCGAAGCGCCTGTTCGTGAACCGTTGGTTGTGGACCGCCTTTTGGGTTGGGCCAATCGCCGCCACTCTCTACGCGCTTTACCTCTTTGGCCTGACGATCTATAACCCGGATCATTTGACTGCCCTAACGCCGCCGTGGGTGCTGCTCGTGGTCGGCGTGCAAAGCCTGGCGTATCTGGCGGCGGTGCTGGTGGTGTTGCCGCTGAGCTACTGGAAACTGGAAACCGTGACGGACCGGCGGCGCTTCCGCGTGCTGGTGTTCGGCGCGCTCGTCGCGATGGTCTTTTACCTGCCGCGAGTGATCGGAACCTCGCTGATCCATCTCAGCCCTGCGTTCTACCAATTCTTCGATTCGCCTTACGTGTACATGGTGTGCACGGTGGGCATGTTGATCTTCCCCATGTCCTTTGCCTACGCGATCCTCAAGCAGCGATTGTTCGATTTGCGGGTAATCATCCGGAGAGGTGTGCAGTATGCCCTGGCGCGCAGGGTCCTGCTGGCGATTCCGGTGCTGGCGATCGGCCTGCTGGTGGGGACCCTCGTTGCCCAGGGCAGGCAGCCGCTGTTTTCCGTGCTGAAGCTGCACGCGGGGAGTTACGTGGCCATCGCCGCGCTTGCGGCCCTGGCCTCCACACAACGCCAGAAGTGGCTCTCGGCCCTGGACCGGAAATTTTTCAGGGACAAGTATGACGCGCAGCAACTGTTCCGCGAAATCGTGGAAGAGATCCGGCGCGCGGAGAGCGTGGAAGAGGTCGCGTACCAGATCGTGGGCCGTATCGCGGAGGCGCTGCACGCCCAGGGCTGCGGATTGCTGGTGCGCAAGCCGGGAGAGAACGCTTATCGCATCGTCGCCGCTGCGCCGCCGGGCTCGCTCTCCACGGACTTGCCCGCCACAAACAAATTAATACCGCTGGTGCGGATGCTGGAGTGCCCCGTGCCGATCACTCAAGCGGGAACCGGCTGGCTGGGGCAGCAACTCCCGCAAGTGGACAAGGAATTCCTGCAGAAGGCGCGCATCGAATTGCTGGTTCCGGTCGCGCTGAAAGAGGACAACACCGAGGCTTTGCTCGTGCTGGGAGGAAAGCTGTCGGAGGAACCGTACAGCGCGGAAGACACCGCGTTGCTGGAAAACGTGGCGGGCGCGCTCGCCCTGCTGTTGATGCGTGGGAGCGCAATTCAGCCGGGGCGATCGTTTGAAGAGTGCCTGGCTTGCGGAAGGTGTTACGACACCGGAACGACGCGATGCAGCAGAGAAGGCACCGCCTTGACGCTGGTCGCAACTCCGCGGATGTTGGCGGGACGCTACCGCCTGGACCTGAGGTTAGGGCAAGGCGGCATGGGAAAGGTCTACCGGGCCACCGACATGTCGCTGAATCGCGAAGTGGCCGTGAAAATGATCCGCGATGAATTCTTCGCCGACCGGAAGGCGATCGAGAAATTCCGCCAGGAATCGCAGCTCACCGGCAGCCTTGCTCATCCCAACGTCGTCACCGTGTATGACTTCGGCGTTGAAGCGGGCCAGCGCATCTTTCTCGTGATGGAACTTTTGCAGGGGATCACGCTTAGGCAGGAACTGCAATCGAAGAAACGCATGGATGCGGCGAGGGCGCTGGAGCTGTTTGAAGGAATTTGTGCCGGAGTCGGTGCGGCGCACGCGCGCGGGCTGATCCACCGGGACCTGAAGCCGGAAAATATCTTCCTCTCCCGCAAGGACGTGATGGAGGTCGTGAAGATAACCGACTTCGGCATTGCCAAAACGCTCCCGCAGTCCGCCGACGAAACGCGAGACACCATCACGGGCGTGGTGGTTGGCACCATGAAATACATGTCGCCGGAACAATTGCGCGGGCGATTGGCGTCGCCTCGCTGGGATCTGTGGGCGCTGGCCGTGATTGCGTATGAGGCGCTTTGCGGATACGCCCCGTTTGTAGGCGAGGATTCGATAATGTTGCAGGCCGCAATCATGGGAACGAATTTTCCCCCGATAACGGAACTCCTGCAGGAAGCGCCACTCCGGTGGCAGAAATTTTTCGAATCCGCGTTTGCGCATGACGAGGACGAACGGGCGGAATCCGTCGCGGTTTTTTGGAACCAATTGCGGGAGTGTCTGGAGGGCGGCACGTGAGATTGTCGGCCCGATCTACCGGCCACCTTCAGGAGACAGAATGGAGGGCGCTCCTCTTGCCCTCCTTCCTGATACAGACACGGATCTAATCATCAAATTGAAACTCGTGTGGGAATGGTCTTCCTTTGCCAACAAGTATTCGTCTTCTACCAGCGCTCATTGGTAGCGCGATGGTCCGCCACCTCAAGTTGGATCAGTTGGGCACCCCGAAAGATCGAGTCGTTATCGATTCCCGTTCAAGGTAGACGCGCGACTGAAGAGCCAGGGTGCCCGCGGTGAGAATATTGGTGGGATTAATTCTCAACGAGAGTCATTTCAGATCTTCCCGCCCGCCGCAGCCGCCTGTTCGACAAGCTTTAACGCTTTGCCCGCGTCCGCAACTCCGAGGATCAGGAACGATGCGTTGGCGCCCGGATCAGCCCCGGAGTAGCCATAGTCGATGTTGATTCCCTGCTCGCCGAGCCGCGACGCGACACGAGCGAGCTCTCCAGGTCGGTTAGTTAGCATCACCTTCGCGACTTCGTTCTCCCTGTAATCAGCGCGCTGCCGATCCAGAGTCGCCCTGGTCTTGTCCGGATTGTCCACGACGAGACGGACAGAGCCCTGACCCTTCTCATGAGGGAACTGTTGATACGCGAGAATGTTGATGTTTTCCTCGGCCAGGGCTTGGCAGAGTTTGCCAAGTGTTCCGGGCCGGTCTTCCAAACGGATGGTGAACTCCTTGATGATTTGCATGTTGGGATCCTCCTTCTGGTACGCCTCGGGAATGGGCGGGAAGGTCCTGCGAGGAGTAAAGATTTGGGAATCCTACGCCCTGGGGAATGTGACTGCAAGGCTCGTCTCGTTCGCCAAATCTCCTCTGGAGCCCCGGTCGTTTCACGGGTGTATACTGCCCGCACGAGGAGGGAACATGTTGCAACAAGTGAATCAGACAGAAGCCCGGGACCTCGAGTGGTCTTGTCAGGCTGTTTCGCCCATGGATGAACCCTGCGACTCCTCCGCAACTTTCCATTGCGGCGTCTGCGGGCGGCGGTTCTGCGCAGCGCATGCCGAGGATGAAAACTGGCACACTTGCGTTCTTGAGCCCCGCGACGAAGGCGGCGAGGCTTAACTGCCTTCACCCACCGGCAAGCGTTGCCTGGTTCCGATCTTGGGCCGGTTAAACCTACTTTACCGGGGGCACATACGGGATCGTCCGCGCAAACAGCCAGCACAGGAAAAACACCACCGGCAGGTGCACGGCCAACTGCAACATTCCGTATCCCACAATGTCCCGCGCCTTCAATTTCAAAATCCCCAGCAGTGGCAGCATCCAGAACGGGTTCACCAAATTCGGCAGCGCCTCCGATGCGTTATAAATCTGCACCACCCATCCAAGATGAACCTGGTGCAGATTCGCCGCCTGCAGCACATACGGCGCCTCGACGATCCACTTGCTCCCGCCCGATGGAATGAAAACGCCCAGCACCGCGGAATACACCGCCACCACCAGCGGATACGTGCCGTGCGTGCTGATCGTCGCGAACAAATTCGCCAGTGCCGGCGCTACGCCCGTCCCCACAATCATCCCGAAAATCACCGCGTAAAACGGGAACTGGATCAGCACGCCGCCCGTGGCCGGAACGCAATCCGCCACGGCGCGCATGAATCGCTTCGGCCTCCAGTGCAGCAAAAGCCCAACAGTGATAAACATCAGGTTGTACGTATTCAGGTCCAGCGCCGCCAGCGCCCCCTGCGGAGAAGTCCGGAACACATCCACCAGATACCAGCAAAGCAGCGCTGCAACCAGCACAGTGAGCAGCGGACTATACTCCAGCCACTCGCCCGGCTTGCTCCTCGCTTCCAAGCTCGCTCGAATCGGCTCGTAAGCAATTCCGTATGATTCCGCGGTCCGCGCATTCTCCGGCGAAGGCGTGGACAAATAAGCGATCGCTACCGACATCGCAATCAAAATCACCGTCGTCGCAATGCTCTGCCACAAAAAAAGCGTCTGTGTCAGCGGAATCAGCCCGCTGATGTTGAACAGCGTCGCCGGCATCGCGCTCTTCGTCGCCATCAGCATTGCCGCCGAAGACGACAGCCCCATCGCCCACACGGCCCCCAATCCCAGGTACGCCGCCGCGCCAGCCGCGCGATAATCCATCCCTTTCACGCGATGCGCCAGCTCCCTCACAAACAGTCCGCTGAAAATCAGGCTCAAGCCCCACGAAATCAGCGAAGTCAGCATCGAAAACAGCGCCACCATTGCCACCGCGCCGCGCGGCGTCTTCGGAATTCCCGCCAGCGCCTGAATCGCCCGATAAACGATCGGCGTCGACGCCACCACGTACCCGCCGATAATAATCATCACCATCTGCATCGTGAACGGCACCAGCGTCCAGAAATTCTTCCCGCCCTGAATCGCCAGCTTCGCGGGACTCTCCCGCAACAGCAGCCCCGCCGCAAACACCACCACAATTCCAATCAGTGCAAATATCAGTGGATCCGGAAACCACCGCTCGCTCCAGTTCGCCAGTCCCAATCCAAAGCGCACCAGTCCCTGCTCCCGGACTGCCCCTTGCTTCTCTTTTGGATCGCTCATGCTCGACCACCTCGGTTCGGCAGCGAACTCCGCGAATCTCAATCATCCCCACGCCGCGGAAGTCCTTCGGTCCTGCCGTTCAGTGCCCGCATTGTAGCGCGTGTTTTGCGAAAATGAAGTCTTCGTGGCGGATTTGTGGCGACCTGTAGGGACTGTCGGCGGGAAGGCTTACTCCAGCGTGATCGGAACGTACAGCAATTTACCGTCTCGTTGAACTTGCAGAACTATCGGCGCACCGGCGGCCACAGCTTTCACGGCGCTCCGCAAGCGGTCCAGTGTCGTCATCGGCTGTTTGTTTAAACTCCGGATCACATCGCCGGGCTGCAGCGGCACCTCGCCGCTCGAACCAGTCACTCGCGCAGTCACCACAATTCCGTACGGGTCGCGCAGCCCCCGAACCATCGCCGCGGTTTTTTTGTCCAGTTCCACGCCCACGATCCCCAGTCCTGGCACAAGATTCTTTTCCGGATCGGCCATCGAGATGAGCTGATCGATATCTTGCCCTTCCTCGACGGGCGCGACGCTGAATGTCTCCTGGCCGTTTTTTCGAAGCACGGTGATCTGCGCCTTATCCGCAGAGTCCCGCAAAAGGAAATGGTAGTTCACGCTGGGCAGATTATCCGCTGGCTCTCCGTCAATCGAAACGAGTACATCGCCAACCATCAAACCCGCCGCCTCCGCCGGCCCTCCCGGCAGCACATCGGATATAATCACTCCATAATTCTTCTTCAGCCCAAGCCCCGCAGCCATCGCCGGAGTGATGGTCTGAATCCCCACGCCGATCTCTTGCCGCCGCAAGTGCCCGAACTCCTTTAATTGCCGGTACACTGTCCGCACCGTCGCGCTCGGAATCGCAAATCCCAACCCTTCATTCCCTCCCGACTGCGAAAGGATAAAAGTGTTCACCCCGACTACCTCTCCATCCATATTCACAAGCGGCCCGCCCGAATTTCCGGGATTGATGGGGGCATCTGTCTGGATATAGATAAGCGGCGAATCGGGATCCAGTTGCCGCGAAACCGCCGAAATCACGCCATGGCTGATCGAGTTCCGCAATCCCTCCGGGCTTCCGAACGCAAACACCGCGTGGCCTTGTCGCAATTCCCGGTACGAGGCAAGCGCCAATGCAGGCAGCTTTGTGCCTTCGATTTTCAGTAATGCCAGATCCTTCTCTCTCGCCACACCGACGATCCGCGCTGCAACCACATCCGCCCTGGACGAAAGCGCCGCGGCCAGCGATCCGTCGGGGTTCGAAGGCGGCAGGACCACCTGCACCCGCTGCGCGCCGTTCACCACGTGCGCGTTCGTAATAATGTACCCGTCCCCATCAATGATGAACCCGGAACCACTCGCCCGTTGCCGCCCCAGCACGACGCCCGTGTTCCCGCGCCCCGTTTCTTCCAGCGGCGCATAAGCAGTCACGACAATCTGCACCACGCTCGGCGATACCTTTTTGATCAGCGTATCCACTGCCGCGTCGAACGGATTCGCGGATTTTGCAGGGGCTTGCGATTGACCATAGGTTGGAGCCGCAAGTCCGGAGAATGCGCAGCACAGGAGAAATGCGATTCGGGCGAAGACATGCAGAATTCTTCTCCGCAGCAGCAGGATCAATGGCATGTGTCAGCCCTTTCCCCACCAGTCCCGGCTTCGCAAAAATATCGACCCGATCGCTTCGATGGCCCTACATCCGGCTTGGTCTGTGCATCGTATTCCCGCTTCCGGCCATGGGTACAGTGTCAAAAGTACCGTATCCCTCCACCGCGGCTTTGCACCCAAAACATCGCGAGTCCCGGCCAAACTCATGTTCCAAAACTTCGGTTGCTCCCTTTCCTTTACCTGTCAACTGTTGGGTTTCGATTTTCGGGTTCTCACTTAACGCTTCGCGCAACCCACGCGCCCCCGGAATGAACGACTCCAGATTGACAGGCACTCGAATAACGTGATACGACCTCCTGCATCTCCGCGCAATACGACGAATAGAAAGGGTGTATCGCGATGAATCGACCTTCCAGAAAAATGTACGTGGGTAAGTTGTTTCGGATGCTCTTGCTGGTATGCCTAGTAGTCCTGGCAACTACGAGCTGTCTCCGCGCTCAGGACGATGACGCAATCGCCGCAACCACGGTTGCCGGCACGCACCTCAAATTCACGCACGTAGGCCCCCCCACCGCCAAAAATGGGATGGCCCACGCACGGTTCGGAATTCCCAACATAGACTCGGTGGTGAATTTCAACGGGCAATACTTCACGCCCGGCCAGGATTCGAACGGAAACCCGCAGAAGCACTGGTACTTCAACACGCTGGGCAATCCACCGCAGCAGGGCGGAACGACAACGGTTAACGCACCCATCGTTCCAGTGTCGCTGGATCTTCGCAACGCCGACGGCTCGCCCCGGTTCGTCAAGGTGGTGGGCGGCAACGTCATCACCTGCGCGAATCCCCCGGACCCGAGCTGCCATCCCCTCTTTTTCGACGCGACTCCGTTCATCACCCCCATCCTGGAATCGCCGGTTTTCTCCAATGCCAATTACACCAGCAGCCCGGTTCCCACACAATTCGCGGACGCCGTGGCTCGTGCCGAGTACCAAAAGGCCAAACCGGACTGGCATACCTTGCTGGCCCCGAGCGTAAAAACCACACGCACGATGGTCCTGCTCCGCGGCACGTACCAGTTTTCGCTGAACGCCGACGGCACCTGCTGCTTCTTCGTGCTTCTGAACGTCAACGCGTTCGAGAACGCTTTTTTCCCCTCGACCAGCACATTTCCTCCGGACAGCAGCACTCCGATCGGCGCGGCCGAGAATTCCGGGGACATCACCACCAAGGATCTCGCGACCTTCTTCTTTCCTCCGGCTTATCTCTTTATCCCCACTCCGAACGGAAACGAATGCTGCATCGGCGGATTCCACACATTCGATTTCGAGAGCGGAGACGCCAGCAATGGAAACGTACCCAGGTTTTTCGTGCTGAACTATTCCACCTGGGACCAGCCGATCTTCCTCGATCCCACGACTCTTGATGTCACCGGCTTGAGTCATGAAGTTTCGGAGACCTATAACGATCCTTTCGTCGTCGAAGACGGCGTCCACAATCTCACCCCCTGGTGGTTGTCTCCCAACGGCAATTGCCAAAACGACCTCGAAGTTGGTGATGTGATCGAGGGACTGCCCCGCCAGGCCTTTCCCGTCACCATGCCGAACGGTGTGACCTATCACCCGCAAAACGAAGCGCTCCTGCAGTGGTTTGAATTCGAGTCGCCCTCCAGCGCCATCAACGGTGCCTACAGCTACCCGGACATAACCACGCTGACCTCGCTGTCAGCACCGCAAAACGCCGGCTGCGCACCCTAGTCCAAATCACTAAAACAATTCCACGAAAACCAAAGGGGCGGGGATTATCCCCGCCCCTTCGCTCTTATGTAGGCTGATCCGCGTTCTGAAGCTTCTAACTGCAAGCTAACGATTTTCGATTTTCGATTTTCGATTTTCGATTTTCGATTTTCGATTTTCGATTTTCGATTTTACTTCCACTCCCCCACTGCCGCACGCAAACGCCGCACAACCCGCTCCTGCCCCAGCACCACCATCGTGTCAAACAAGGGCGGCGCCACCGCCTGCCCAACAATCGCCACGCGTGTCGCGTTGATCAGCAATCCCGCTTTCACGCCGCCCTCTTCCGCCACCTTGCGCGACGCGCTGTCGCACGCATCGTGATTCCACTCCGGCAGAGCCGCCAGCGCATCCGCCAGCTTCGCCAGCAACCCCGGGACTTTCTCGTCTTTCCAGAATTTCGCTTTCGCCGCCTCGTCAATCGAAAAGTCGTCGCTGAAAAACGCCCGCGACCAGCTCGAAAAATCCGGCAGCAAACGAATCCGCGGCCGCAGCAGGTCCACCGTCTTCGCAAACCACTCGTGCCCCACGCCAGCCGCCCACTCTTCCTTCCACAATCCGTCCTGCTTCAACTGCGCTTCCACTTCCGGCAGCAGATCCTCGATCGGCAGCTTCTGCAGATACTGCGTGTTGAACCACTCCAGCTTCGCCCGGTCAAACACGCCGTTCGTCCGGCTCACGCCCTCCAGCGAAAACTTCTCCAGCAATTGCGGCGTCCGCAAATACTCCTCATCCCCGCCCGGCGACCAGCCCAGCAGCGCCAGGAAATTCCGGAACGCCTCCGGCAAAAATCCTTCGCGCTTGTACATGTTCACGTCCGTCGCCCCATGCCGCTTCGATAGCCGCGACTTGTCCGGCCCCAGGATCAGCGGCACATGCGCGAAGATCGGCGGCTCCGCTTCCAGCGCGCGATAGAGCAGCACCTGCTTCGGCGTGTTCGAAATGTGGTCCGCGCCGCGAATCACGTGCGTGATCCGCATATCGATGTCGTCCGCCACCACGCTCATCTGGTACATCGCCTGCCCGAACTCCTCGCCCTCTTTCCCGGAGCGCAGCAGCACAAAATCCTCGATCTCGTCGTTCGAAAATTCCCGCTCGCCAAACACCGCGTCGAAAAATTTCGTTGTGCCACCCACCGGCACCTTGAAGCGCACCGCCGGCTTCGTCCCCGGCGTCGAGGGCTTCCCGTCGCGGCACGAGCAGCGTGTAATCCGCCGCACCTTGGTGCCCTCGGCTCCCTCTTCCGCGTGGTCCCCGCCCACATATTTTTCCGGCGGGCAGTAGCACAAAAACGCGCTGCCGTTCGCCAGCACCTTTTTGCCCATCTCGCGGTAAAACTCCGTCCGCTGCGACTGGTAGTACGGCCCTTCGTCCCAATCCACGCCCAGCCACTTCAGCCCCTCAAGAATTCCAGTCAGCAACTCCGGCTTGTTCCGCTCCGCGTCCGTGTCCTCGATGCGCAGGATCATCACCCCGCGCTCTTTGCGCGCAAACAGCCAGTTGAACAGCGCCGTCCGCGCCCCGCCCACATGCAAATAACCCGTAGGCGAAGGCGCAAACCGCACCCGCACGCCACCCGCCTGTGTTTTCCCCGCATCTGTCATGATAGGTAAGCTCTCGCTCTCTTCCGTGAAACGTCCAGTTTACCGGAACCCGCCGCAGCCCGTCCAACTAGCCCAGGCCCCGGCGGTAGCCCGGTTTTGTGTGGGGGCGTTATTGGAGGGCGCAAACGCAAAGTTTGGCAAGCCTTCCCACAACCCCGTTTCCGGATTACTTTCGATTTGCTGCCAAACCGCGAATTATCTCGCTGCCTCCGTTAAAAAATTGCTGGTGGTTAGAGAGCCAACTGGTATCATGACCTCCGTTAAAAAGGGAGAAGGTATTCTTCCTGGAATTGAGTTTCCGGCCAACTACGGATACTCATTCTTGTTTTCGCAAAGGGGGACGCATTGACTGAGTCGAACAATAGCGGGTTCAATCGTCGAGAGTTCATCCACGGCGCACTTGCTGGTGCCGCACTCGCCGCCTTGCCAGTCCCTGCTTTCCCTGCAGACAATCCCGATCTCCAGTCGGTGCTGAGCCAAATCCCGAAGATGCATGACGAGAACGTGAAGCGGCTGCAGGACTGGATCGCTTTGCCTTCGATCGCGGCTGAGAACCGCAACTATCCGCAGGGCCCTGACTATATGGCGCAGCTCGCTCGCGACGCAGGGTTCGCGAATGTCGAAATTGTGCCGACATCGGGCAAGCCCGGGGTCTTCGGCACTCTGGATGCCGGCGCGGCGACTACCGTAGGCATCTATTTTATGTACGACGTGAAACAGTTTGACCCTTCGGAGTGGTCCTCGCCGCCGCTCGAAGGGCGGATCGTGGACAAGGAAGGATTGGGCAGGACTTGCGTCGGCCGCGGCGCCGTAAACCAGAAGGGTCCTGAAACGGCCTTCCTCAGCGCCCTCCATGCCTTCAAGGCAGCCGGAAAAAAGTTGCCTGTAAATCTGGTGCTCGTCTGTGAAGGTGAAGAAGAAATTGGTTCGACCCACTTTCCGGAAGTTGTCCACCAACCCAAGGTCACCGCTGCGTTGAAGAAATGCATGGGTGTGTTCATTCCAGAAGCCGGCCAGGACGCGGATGGAGGCATTCAGATATCACTCGGCGCCAAGGGCGTAGTTGAGCTTGAACTGGTTTCCAGCGGAGAGCGATGGGGACGCGGACCCAAACATGATGTTCACTCCAGCCTTGAGGCACAGGTGGACAGTCCCACCTGGCACCTGGTGCAGGCGCTCAACTCGCTCATCGAGTCCGATGGACACACGCCCGCTGTGGCGGGCTTCTTTGACAAGGCCAAGCCGCTTACTCCCGCACAGTTAAAGATGATTCAGGAGGCCGCCGCTCACCGCAGTGAAGCGATCGTCAAAAAGCAGTTGGGCGTTGAGCATTGGGTGCATGACACAAACTGGCTTGACTCTCTCGTGCTGCTCGAATCCAAGCCCACGATCAACATCGAGGGCTTGGTCGCTGGGTACACGGGCCCCGGTGGCAAGACGGTTTTGCCGCATCGCGCCGTCGCGAAGATTGACATGCGGCTGGTTCCAGACATGACGGCTGCCGGCACGCTGGCACTGCTGAAAGAGCATCTTGCGAAACACGGCTTTGGCGACATAGAGGTCAATATGACCGGTGGCTACGATCCGACACAGACCTCACCGGATTCGAAGCTCATCCAGGCGCAAATTGCGACTTACCGCAAACTGGGTCTCGATCCCGTGTTGTGGCCTCGATCTGCTGGTTCCTGGCCGGGATACATCTTCACTTCCGAGCCTCTCAATCTTCCCGCTGGACATTTTGGAATGGGACACGGGACCGGCGCGCATGCTCCGAATGAGTACTATCTGATTGATTCGACCAACACAAAGGTTGCGGGAATTGATGGAGCTGTGCGCTCCTTCGTCGAGTATCTCTACGCGTTAGCTTAAGGCAGAGAGGGAATGTAGTTCTCGATGTTCGCGCCGCACACCAGGTGGTCGACTAACGCACACGGACCTATGCTTGGAATCCACATGTACCATACCCTTCTTGCCGCATTCTTTGAGATCTCTCGCACGGCGGTTTCGATGTGCAGCGCCGGCATCCTGCTCTTCCTTATTGCACTGTGGGCTGCGAAGTCCGATATCGCGCGGGCCGGTGGCCTCGAGAAGATCGTAGTCTTGAGCAATCTGTGTTTCGCAATTCCATTGGCGGCTTTCGGCGCGGAGCATATCTCGGGCGCGAGATTCATCATGCTCGGCGTGCCTTCGTACATGCCATGGCGCTTGTTTTGGGCATACTTCGTGGGCTTTGCATTGCTCTCCGCGTCCCTGAGCATTGCCACAAAAATTCAGGTGCGCTGGTCCGGCCTGCTCTTCGGGATCATGATGTTTCTTTTTGTGGCGATGATCCATATCCCGCGAGCTCTCTCCAGCCCCACGGACAGGATTCCGTGGACGATTATCATCCGCGAAATGTCATTCGCTGGCGGCGCCTGGATTCTTGCCGGAAACGCGATGCCCGGCCAAGGCAAAAGCAAGCTCATCACAGTGGGCCGCGTTTTGATCGCGATCGCCGTCATATTTTTTGGCGTTGAACATTTTCTGCACCCAATGGGATGCCCAGGAGTCCCGCTCGAGAAACTGACGCCTGCGTGGATCCCTGGGCGCTTGCTCCTGGGCTATCTAACCGGCGCGATTCTTCTGGTTGCCGGGGCAAGCATTCTGCTGGCCAGGAAGACGCGGATGGCCGCGACTTATCTCGGTACCTGGATTTTCCTGCTTGTCTTGTTCATTTATGGGCCGATCCTGATCGTGCAAATGTCCGACCCGAGCACTGAGGTCAAGGTGGAGGGACTCAACTACTTTGCGGACACGCTGCTGTTTGCAGGAGCGATTCTCGCGCTCGCCAGCGCAGCTCCACGCACGGATTAAGACGTCGGCTGCCAATACCCCGTAGTCTTGCCTCGCACTTTTTTCCGGCTCCTATTTCCTGATGATTCATTTCCCGCGAGGTTTTGAGGGCCACATGGATTCGACTTGTCTCCACCCTCCCAGTTCAATATATTCGCGGCCTCAGCCCTTCGGCACACGCTCCAGGCCCACCCGAATCGTTCGTGCAAATAAATGTGAGTGAAGGGATGGTCCAGCAATTACCTCCCGGCAGCAGAAGGCTCAATTCACGGGTCGAGTCGGGGAAGAGTGTGTGGGTCTACTGGGAATGTGATCGAGATCGCGATGTATCCCGTGTAGTGAATCTGAGCGTCGGCGGGTTGTTCATTGAGACCCCAAAGATGGAGCGCGTGGGCGCAACCACCAAACTTCATTTTCTTGTCCCAGAGGGGCAAATTCGAGCCGATGGCGTGGTGCGGCATGTGAAGCCCGCCGGAGGATTGGGATTGAAGTTCGAAGCGGTGAGTGAAAGGGACCGCCCGAATTTGGCGGCATTGATGAGGCGCCTGCGTAGTTTGTCTTGACTGCGGACCGCTGACCAGGAATCCCGGTAAACAAATTATCCGCACTTGTGATATGTTCACGGCTCCCGCCGGGACGAACGTGACACACGAATGGGGACAATGCGGCTGTTCTACATGAGATCGAATTCGACTGGCCAGGGCTGGCGGGCCGCTGGATCGCATGGGAAGAGTTGCATTCCATCCTCATTGGGAAATTAAATCCTACGAAAACACCGGGGCCCCCATGTTCAGGTCGATGTTAAGTTCGATCTTCAGTTCAAAGCTCATCTTGAAAAGAGCATTTTCCCTGCTTGCTCTAACGCTCGCAGCGGCTAACGCAGCGCATTCACAGCAGGCCGACTTTCACCTGCAAGAAGCGACCATCGACGACGTGCATCGCGCCATCCACGATGGCCGGATCACCTGCAAAGGTTTAATCCAGCTTTATTTCAATCGCGCCAAAGCCTACAACGGCGTCAGCAACGAGTTGGTCACAAAAGACGGCGTGCCGATCCCGCCCGCCCCCGGCGTGGTTCGCGCCGGCTCGCCGCTGAAATTCCCCACCCAGACAATTCCCATCTCCAGCCTGCTGCCCAATTTCGATCAATACGCCGGCCCGCCGATCGAGTTCGGCAGGATGGAATCCACCGCTTCCGATCCCACCGTGCAGCAGCAGTTCGGCATGACCATTGGTATTCCCAACGCCAGCCAGCTCAACGCGCTCGGCACCATCAATATCCGCGGCGAGCGTTCCGTCACCTGCAAAGGCGACCGCGACCGGCGCCCCTCCGACGGCCCGCTGCCGCCCGGCTCCCCAGCGGTCTGCGAGGAATTCCGCAAGCAGCCGGATGCTCTCGAGCGCGCCGCCGAACTCGACGCCCAATTCGGACGGAATCCCGACCTCGAAAAAATGCCCCTGTACTGTGTCGCGTTCTCCTTCAAAGACGCGTTCGACACCAAAGACATGCGCAGCACTGGCGCCGGCGACGCGAACTACGACATCGACTTCCCCGCCCGCGACCAGACCCTCGTGGCACAACTTCGTAAAAAGGGCGCCATCATCTACGCCAAAACCGCCAACACCGAATACAACGGACGCCCCGTCCCCTCCACTCGCGGCGGCGCCGGCCCGGAGCGAGGCACAAACAAGCCCACAAAAATATTTGTCTCCATCCAGGGCTATCAGCGCAGCACCTGGTCCGGAAATCCCAGCAATGCGTACGACACCACGCGCGCTGCCTCGCTCGGTTCAAGCTCCGGCTCGGGCGTCTCCGTCAGCGCAAACCTTGCCGCCTGCAGCATCTGCGAAGAAACCAGCTGGTCCTGCCGCGGCCCGTCCAATCACAACGCGGTGGCGCTGATCCTGCCTCACAAATCGCTCATTTCCTTTCTCGGCGGCGCCATCGGCGCGGACATCTACCTCGATCGCTCCGGCATCGTGTGCCGCACGGTGAAAGACGCCGCAACAGTGCTCGACGCCCTCAAGGATCCGGAGAACGGATACTACGATCCGCGCGACATCTTCACCACGGTCCCCCGAACGAGCCTCTTGGACAAGCCCTACTCCGCCAGCATGGCCTCCTCGGGCGCGCGCGGCTCCCTGCGCGGAATGCGCATCGGGATCGTCCGCGAATCCATGCTCACTTTCCCCGGCGTAAAGGCCGACGAACCGATTTCCCAGGCGGCCAGCAAGGAAATCAAATCCATTCTGGGCGACTATCTGGGAGCTACCCTCGTCGAATCGGTCGACCCTCTCTGGCCGGATGATCCCGCCATCGAGAACATGTCGCCCACCTACACTCAGGCCCTGGCGCAACTTCTCCCCGTCCTTTTCCCCGACATTCTTTATCGCCTCAAGCGCGACGGCCAGCCGCAATTCCCCGAATTTACCGCGAAAATTAAGCCCACGGAATTCGCGCCGGGCAAGACATTCGGCTCCGGCACGATGAAACCCATCGATTATTTCCTCAATCTTGCCGAAGGACGCGTTCCCGTCCCCAAAAACTTGAACATTCGCGCGATCGAGGAAGTGGTGGAATCCAACGCCTTCACCCTCGAATTCAATCAATACGCCATGCGCCGCGCCGCCGATTGGAAAGAACGCGGCTTCACCGAAACCCTCACCGATTTCCCAGCGCTCAATGCGCGGTCGAAATTCTGGGGCGACGATCAGCGCGCCGCATTCAAGAATTGGGAAGAGATGGACGACATGCGCAATGCCCTCGGCGATCGCCAGGGCATCGACGAGCACATCATGATGCGCGAGCTGCTTCGCCGCGTGGAAATGAAAGTGATCTCAGAGAACCATCTCGACGCCGTCGTGCGTCTCCACTATTCCCTGCCTCCCGGCAAGATCGGCCTGGCGCCTCAACCCGAGCCGCCCGACGACACCCGCGGTGAACTTCGCATGGGGCCCTTCGCCGGCCTCACGGAAGTCCTCATTCCCGCCGGCTATGTGCGCACGGTCTACGATCCCACCTTTGTCTTGAGCCCCGATAAAAAGCGATACGTCCCCACCAACAACAACACGCCCACAACTCTGCCACCGCCCGGTCTGCCCTTCTCCCTCGTTTTTCGAGCGGAGCCGGGAAAAGAGGACGTCATCTTGAAAATCGCCTCGGCCTACGAAGCAGCTTCCAGGCGCCGCGTCCCTCCGCCCGAATTCGGCCCCCTGCCTGGCGAACCGTAGGAATTCCCACAAGTTGCCAAACGCCAGAATCGGGAGGTAGCTCCATTCCAGCAGCGTTGAGGCCGGGCCGATTTGCAAGCCTCCCCATCGGCCCGCCTCCCCCGTGCCCCTACCCCTACTACCTCTTTCGCTACCAGTACTTCGGTAGCCTTGCCCCCTCATTTTCCCCTGCCTCATAATCCTTAATGGTTCGATTTTCGCCGGGTCTGGGGGCCACAAGAAGAATTTGCCGGGTGTGTATCACTCCGTTTCAGGGACATCTTTAAAACTTCGCGAGTGACCCACCCACTCCTTCTTACGGCCGCCTTCGGAATTTCTGCGCTCTGCGGAACGACCTGACTACGCCCTAATGTCGCAAAGTGTGATCGTACTCGGATTGCTTCTCGGAACTCTCCTCGTCGGGGTGTTCTTCGCCTACATTTATTCTCTCAAGCGCCAGAACTATCTTCTTTATTGGACCGTGGGCTGGGCCCTCTACGCCCTCCACTACCTTTGCCCCGCTCTCTCTCCCTGGATCGGCTCCAACATCTTCCTGAGTTCCCTGAACCACGCGCTCTTCGGTTTCGCCGCCATCTGTTTCTTCCTTGGCGCGCAACTTTACACGCAGCACAGCCTCTGGCTCAAGCCCGCCCTCGGCTCCGCCATCTTGCTCGCTCTCTGGTCCATGGCCAACGCGTTCCAGATCTTTCCGGTCTCCTCGTTCATTCCTGCCGCGTTTATCTACGTCGTCGTCGGTTACATTTTCTGGAACGAAAGCCGCCACCATGAAACCCTCGCCGACCGCCTCCTTGGCGTGGCTTTTTCTTTCTGGGGGATCGTTTTCCTTGGTTTCTTCCTCCTCCACTCCGCGCAAAAATTTATCGGCGATTCCATCCTCGCCGTCTCCGCCATTCCCGTCGCTTTCGTCTGCATGCTTCTCGTCATGGCCGTCTACGAGGAAGAAAAGCGCCGCGTCGAGCGCAACATGCTCGCGCTCTCCAATCTCAACCTGGCCACTTCCAGTTTTGTCGGCGGCGAAATTCAGCGCATGCTCGCCCAAGCCCTCGACCGCGTCCTCGGCGTCGTCCGCCTTCCTTCCGGTGCGCTCTTTCTGCATCACGGCGACACCTCCGGCCCCACTTCCGTGGTCTCCGCCGGCATTCCCGACGCCTTCTGCAACTCCGCGCAGGAAGAAGGCCTCGACGACTATCTCGTCGGCCTCGTCTCCCGCCTCGGCGGCCTCCTCGGCTTCCGCGATTTGCGCGACGACAATCTCACTTCTCTCGAAAACGACGAGCCGCTTCGCCGCTTCCGCGAACTCGCCCTAAAGCACGGCCTCCGCAGCGTCGTCGTCATTAGCCTCCAGGCCAAGGAGCAGGCCTTCGGTCTCCTCCTCCTCGGCACTCCCGACAATCGCCGCTTCACCTCCGCGGAACTCCGCCTCCTTCTCGCTCTCGGCCACCAGATCGGCATGGCTGTCGAAAACAGTTATCTCGTTCAACAAACCTCGCGCCGCTCCGAGGAACTCCACGTCCTCAACGAGATCGGCCGCGCCCTCAGCTCCACACTCAACAAGGAAGATCTCCTCAGCAAAATCTGGGAAGAGCTTCGCCGCCTCTTCGACGTCGAGAATCTCTATATTGCTTCCCCCGACCCTGTCCGCGACGCCATCAATTTCGATCTCGAAATGATCGGCGGCGTCCGCATGCCTATGCGCTCGCGTCCCGCCGGGAATCACCTCACCGAATTCATCATCCGCACCCGTCAACCAGTTCTTATCCGCGAAAACTTTGTCACCGAAACTCACAAGCTGGGCATCGACCCCATCCGCATTTCCGGCTCCTTCTGCGGCGTGCCGCTCGTCGCTTACGACCAGGCCATCGGCGCCCTCTGCATTTACTCCGATCACGAGCGCGCCTACGATGAAGGGCATCTCGAACTTCTCCGCGTCCTCGCCAGCGAGGCCAGCATCGCCATCGAAAACGCGCGCCTCTTTCAGAACGAGCGCACCAAGGCCCGCCATCTCAGCCTGCTCAACCTGATCTCCCGCGACGCCATCGCCACGCTGAATCCCGACGAGGTCCTCACCAAAATCACCGAGCAGCTCGAAAATGGCCTGAACTACGACCACATTGGCATCGCACTGCTCGATTACACCACCCGTGAACTCGTCATCCAGGCCGAAAGCGGCGCACGCCGCGGCGCGCTCGCCCGCCGCCTGCCTCTCGACACCGGCCTGATTGGCCAGGTGGCGCGCACTGGCAAGTCCGCAACTTATCGTTCCTTCCCCAATAATCAGAGCGGTGCAAAGCCCGTGCTCCCGGAATCCGCCGCCGCCATGGGCCTTCCCATTTTCTACGCCGATCATCTTCACGGCGTTCTCTACGTCGAAGCTCTCCAGCCCATGGAATTCTCCGAGGAAGAAGCGCTCCTCCTGCGCACCCTCGCCGACCTCGTCTCAGGCGCTCTCCACAACGCATTGACTTTCCAGAAAGCCCAGGAGCAGGCCATCACCGACGGCCTCACCGGCGTCAAGACTCACCGCTTTTTCATGGAGGCGCTTTCCTCTGAATGGAAGCGTTCTTCCCGCGCCAGCCGTTCTTTCGCGCTCGTCCTTATGGACCTCGACCGCTTCAAGTTCGTCAACGATTTCTACGGCCACCTGGAAGGCGACCTCGTTCTCCAGCGCGTCGGCCAGATTCTCGAAACCAATTGCCGCCGATCCGATGTCGTCGCCCGCTACGGCGGCGATGAATTTGTCATGCTCATGCCCGAAACCTCCATGGAGCAGGCCCGCCAGCTCTCCTCCAAACTCCGCGGCTGGATCGCCGCCGATCCGCTCCTGCGCGAAAAAAATATCAGCGCCAGCTTCGGCATCGCCTGCTATCCGCTCCACGGGGCTTCACCGCAGGAACTCATCCAGGTCGCCGACGCTTCCATGTATCTCTCGAAGCACCAGGGCGGCAATACCGTTTCCACCGCCGATCACGTCGATCCCAACGAAGCTCGCCGCTGGAAGCGCGATGTCCTCGAAGCCTATCTCGGCGTCACTCTCAAGCGCCTCTTCACCACCGGCCCCGAAGCGTTCGAGGAAATCTATCTCCGCCTACGCCAGTTCACAGATTCCCTTCCCTGCACCGAAATCGCACAAGAGCCGCCACCCGATGGTCCGCGCGCTCTTCCGCAATCCATTCTCGACACCGTCACTTCCCTCGCCTACGCCATCGACGCCAAGGACCAATACACCCAGGGCCACTCGCAAAAGGTTTCCGCCTACGCCGCGCTTCTCGCCGAAGCCCTCGGCATGACCGAGCTCGAAGTCGAGGAAATCCGCCTCGGCGCCGTCCTCCATGACGTTGGCAAAGTCGGCATCCCCGAAACCATCCTCAACAAAAGCGGCCCGCTCAACCTCGAAGAGTGGGACACGATGAAAACCCACGTCACCTTCGGCGGAAAACTTCTCGAGCCGCTCGTTCCTCTCGGTCGCATCCGCGAAATGGTTCTGCACCATCACGAATTTTTCGATGGCTCCGGCTATCCCGAAGCGCTCGCCGCTGAACGCATTCCCCTCGGCGCCCGCATCATCACCATCGCCGATTCCTACGACACCATCACCAGCGATCGCAGCTACAAAAAAGGCCGCACCGCCGAGCAAGCCCTTAACGAACTCGAGCGCTGCGCCGGCACCCAATTCGACCCCCAACTGGTCGCAGCCTTCGTCCGCGCCATGCGCCAGCTCCCCAACCCCATCATCGAAGTCGCCTCACTCCTCTCCCGCACCTCCTAACACCGCCGGTAGCACAGGCATCAGCCTGTGCTCTTCGCTTTTCTGCGCCTCGAATTTTGTTCGCTTCGATTATCCTCGCCATTGTAGGGGCCGGGCTCGCCCGGCCCGCTTTTACGTCATATTCCATTGTCTTCGCAATTTGTAGGGCCCGCCTTCCGAGGCGGGCCGCTCTTCCTCCCTGCCCTCTACCTTCCCTGAACGTAGCTGAAGGGTGCACTTCCTCTTACGCGTTCTCGCTCTTGCCCAGCGACTCCGCGTTTTCATAAAAGTTTCTGACGTTAACATTTTGGGTATCTCTACCCGGCGATACCTTAAAATGCGTCTACCAAAATAGCCATTGCTACAACTCAATTTCGGCAAGGTGTACGTCGCGTACTCTTACGGACCTCGCCCGAACTCGGAGAAACAGATGCCCTCATTCCCGTGTTTTCTCTCAATTGCTACTTCCGTCATGCTCGCTGCCGCCGTCTCCGGTTGTGGCTCCAGCAGCACGAGCGGCAACTCTCAGCCAACCGGGAGCACCGTGGTGAGCTTTCTGCTTTCCAGTGCATCGAACAATCACCTGTCTCAGTTCAATCTCAATTTCTCCAGCATCAGTCTGACCAGCAAATCCGGCAAAACGTTCACTCTGCTGGCGGCGCCGCAAAATCCCGAGTTCGTGCATCTGAACGGCAACACAGAGCCGCTCTTGACGGTAAACGTTCCAGAGGACGACTACGTTTCTGCTTCTGCAGTCATCCCAAATTCCACCTTCGTTTGCATTGATCTGAATTCGACCGGCGGCCTTCAAACCAACAGCGCTATCTCTTCGCCAGTCTCGGCTAACAGTGTGACCATCAACTTGCCCTCGCCTATCACCCTCTCCGGCCCGCACATGGGTCTGTTGTTGAATCTGCAGGTTGCCCCATCGATCTCCTATCCGAGTTGCGACACGCTCGTTCAGGGGCCCACTACAGTTACCCCCACATTCACCCTGACGCCCCTGACCTTCGCGGCGCAACCCACCAACAGTGGAAACGGCCTGGCAAACGATCTCGAGGGCATCCTGAGTTCGGTGAATTCGGCGGCGGGCACTTTTCAATTGACAGCTCCCGATGGACTCAAATGGTTGCTGAGTACCACCGGCGCTACCCGGTTTCAGGGCGTGTCCGATTTTTCCGCTCTGATCTCCGGCATGCCCGTGGGTGTCGATGCGGTCATCCAACCCGACGGTTCGCTCCTGGCCACCCGCGTCGCCGTGCAAGACACCAATACGGTGAGCCTTACCACCTCGAGCGGTCCACTACTGCTGGTGGCCTCCAGCCAGCCTTCACTCATGGCATTTGGAACCCTGCTGCAAGGCCCTCTGTTGGTTGGAGGCCCCGTCTACTATGATTTCGGCAGTGCGGCGTTTGCCATCTCCGGACAACTGTCCAACCTGCAAAGCCTTCCTTTTCCCGCGTCGTTCACCCGCGTGAATATGGTTCCAGGCCAGAGAATTCTCCTGACCTCCCACGCCCCCGGTTTCCCGAATGCACCCGGTTATCCTCCAGTTGCAACCGTGACCTTGCTTCCCCAAACGCTTGACGGCACGGTGACCGCTGTCTCCAACGATGGCGGCTTTGCCACCTACACAATTTCGCTGGCTTCCTACGATCTTTTCGCGGATCTCGCCGTGCAAGCTGGGCAAACCTCTCTCCTCCAAAACCCGAACACCGTGGTCGTCTATGTAGACAGCGGCGTCCAGATGCAGAATTCAACGCCGCTCGCTGTTGGCAACACACTGCGTTTCTATGGTCTGGTATTCAACAGCAACGGCACGCTCAAGATGGACTGCGCGCAAATCACAGACGGCGTCACTCAGTAATGGCCGATCTTCAGATCGGCTCGCGGTTCCTGATACGCTTCCTTTTACCAAATACTGAAATCTCTAGTCCTCCACCAGTGGAATACGCTGCCCCAACCAGCGCCGGAGGTGCGACAGATCCCGACTCTCGCCCCACCCGCCGCGCAGACCTCTCATCCTTTGCCCATCCGAAAAGGATGGGCGAAGGACCTCAACCTGGGCGTTCACACTCAATTGACAACAGGGCTCATAACGATTGCGAAGGTTGCAATCATTTCCGAACTGCGTGGGAAAAATTGAATTATATATTTGAAAACTTTTCGCGGACTAATTCCTATGCCAGTCTAGCGTAACCTTCCGCCCCATCTGAAAAGCGCCCTTCGCCGTCATCAATCCATCCTGCAACGTTCCCGTAAGAAAAATATTATTCAGCACTGTGCCATCCGCCGCCTTGCTGTGCATCTCGATTTCCACCGCACCCGCCGGCCCGATATGTCCGGTCAGATTCATGAACACGCCGGTGTCCTTGCCCATCGGCCACCTGCCGCTCAGTTTGCTTCCCGCCGCGGTGCCTTCGCCATGGAAACACCGCGCCGGGTCCTTCTTTGTTTCCGCAAAACAAATCTGTCCCGAGTAAATGCCATCCAGCGAACCCTTGTTAACGGCGGATGGGATCGGTGCAGCCATCGCCATCGATTTCTGAGGCGTCGCAGAGGCAGTGCGAATCGGCTCATCCGACGGTTTTGGTTTTTTTGCAACCATGGGCTTGGTGACTTCGGCAGGTTTTGCGTCCGTTGGCCGTTTCACGTCCGTATTCGCTGGGCTTGGAATTGCCGCAACGGGCGCAGCCGTTTGCGGCTGCGGCGCGGGAACTGCAACGCTGGCATTCTCACTTCCCCCACTCCAGCTACTCCCCTGTTGCGCCCTATACGCCCAAATTCCCCCGCCAGCCAGCACCACCGCCAGAGCCGCTCCCGCCGCGATCCATCTCGCCTTCCCGCCCGCCACCACCACTCCCGGTTGCCGCGAAGGCAGCGGTCCGCTTCCCTCCGCCTCTGTGATAGAAAACGTCCTCACCGGCTGCGCGATGTTCTTGAAATTCATCTCCCCCATCGAATGAAACGACATCGAAAGTTTGTTCCGGATCTGATCGTGCACCGTCCCCGAAATGCACACGCCGCCCGGTTCCGCCGCCGTCTGCAGCCGTGCTGCGACATTCACCCCGTCGCCCATCAAGTCCTGCCCCTGAATCAGAATGTCGCCCAGATTAATTCCAATCCGAAACCTCACCTGCCGGTTGGGCGCCAATTGATCGTTGCGTGTCCTCAGCGCTGCCTGAATATCCGTCGCGCACCTAACCGCCTCCACCGCGCTCGGAAACTCCGCAAGGATCGCATCTCCCGCGGTATTAAAAATCCGGCCATTGTGCATCGCCACCACCGACTCAAACACTTTCTTGTGCCCGCGAAACACCCGCAGCGTCTGTTCCTCGTCTTCTCCCATCAGCCGGCTGAACTCCGCCACATCCGCCGAAAGTATCGTCGACAGTTTCCGTTCCAGAAATTGCGCGCTGGGCGTATCGAATTTGTCGGGCATTCAAATAACTCTCCGCTCGCTGTGGCGGCCATCATAGCACCAGCTTCCACGGCCGGAAACGCTCAGTTCTTGGAGATTCTGATGTCTAGCAGCCCAGCCGAGAGATCGATTGGAACGCCTCGCAGATTAATTTCCCCTAATAGATAACTCTTTCCCTCCTGGACCAACTTAATGGGCTTGCCACGTACTCGGCGTAGGTCCAGTGTAGGTACACCTCCCCTCTCTCGGTCCCCGTCAACCGCCTCTCACAGTGCCAGGAGCGCCACTTGAAAGCAGCCGTGCTGCGCAGCCTTTTGACCATCCGCCGCAATTTCAGGCTGCCCGGTCGATCCTGACTCTGGAATCCGCAATCCAGAATGAGCCGGCACATGAACAACGAATTCGTTGCCGGATCGTGGTCAGCAATCAGGCTTTTTTATTTATAAGTATGCTTGGCGGTCCGCCTCCACGCGGTAACAAGCATGGATTGGAAACTTTATGGAAGAGCTTCAATTATTTCAAGCGGCTGCTCGCGAATGCGGGTTCGTTGTTGCTAAGGAATCCAAAGACTGCACGGCTCTGTGGTTCAGAAAAACGGTTCCGGATCCGTCCACGGGCACGCATCAGCGCCTGTGCCTGGACAGCATGACAAGAAGTGCAACCGTTTACTGGACCAATGTTCGGGGCCTGACCGATTCCAAGACCTTGCGCAGCGTCGCCGCGTTGCGCGAGTGGCTTGGCGGAATCCCCATGGCCCATCAACTAAATAAGGCTGTAACCGGATCGTAGCGTCCACGCACCGTCCATCCGTCTCGGTACTCTCAGTATCGAAAGCCGTAACGCAAGTCCCGCCGTTTAGTCTTACCCGCGTCAGGAATGCCTGCCCTCTTGCCGTTGGAACGGCCGCCTTCCGAGGTGCGCATTTTGCACCCCGAATGGTTTTGCGGGGCGGGCGCTTTTCCGCTTCTCTTTCCCATTGCTATTCACTGACCACTTCTTACTGCCTTTCTTCTCCTCCCTCCTTCCGTTCCTTTCCCAATAATTATTCCTTCAAGCAACCATTTTCCCCTGCAAGAAATCTCTGTGAGTACGTTCTTCCTTCTAAGTGAGGTAAAACCTATGCCAATTCCCGCGTACCACCTTCTCGTCGTGTCGCTACGCACGTCCCGCATCGCAATTCTGTTCGTCGCAACCATCGGCCTATTCGCACTTTGCCCCGCCGGACCGCTGCAAGCGCAAGAGGCAAACCATTCTCCCGGCTGGGTGGTCATCTCCGTTCCCGAATACCGCGCCCTCCGCGTGAAAGCCTATCCCACAGAGCGCGAACCAGAGCCGCCGCCCGTCGACGCCACACTCACCCGCGTTGACTACGAGCTTCGCGCGGACACCGATCTCGCCTCCGGCCGCGCCACGCTCACCGTCGACGTCCTCAAGAACGGCTGGGTCCGCGTCCCCATTCCCGCCGGTCTTTTCGTCCGCGAAGCAAAGCTCGACGGCAAATCACTTTCACTCGCGCCGCTCTCCGACGGCCCGTCCGGGGCTAAGGATACTTCCCAGCTCTCCGCGCTTCTTTCTCATTCTGGCCGTTCGGTAATCACTCTCGAAATCGCCCTGCCCATCTCTTCTTCCTCCGGTGAAGAGCGCCTCTCCATTCCATCCACCTTTTCCGGGGTCACCAAAGTCGTCCTCGAAATTCCCCGGGCAGGTGTGGACCTCTCTCTCTACGGCGGCCTCTTCTCCGCCACGGCAGACCTGCCCGGCGGTGGCAACAAATGGACTGCCTACGGCAAAGGCGCCGAGCCCATTACGTTCGCCTGGCGCCGCAAAACCGAAGACCACCACGCCACGCTTCCCCTGCGCATGCGCGGCACGCTCACGCAGTTCGTTGGGCTCGGCGAAGACTCCACTTCCCTCACCGCCAACGTGAATCTTGAAATCACCCAGGGCGCCGCCAAAGAAGCCCGCATCCAGCTTCCCGACAAAGTCACCATCAACCAGGTGCAAGGCGCCCTCGTCGCCGATTGGGAAATGAAGCCCGGCGAACTCCTCATCACCTTCCTCGAACCCGTCGAGCAATCCGCCAGCTTCGTCGTTACCGGCGAAGCATCTCTCCCGCGCGATGGCCACATGGATATTCCCCTTCTCCGCCTCACCGGCACGGAACGCGACTCCGGCGGCGTGGCCGTCGACGTTCTTGGAGCCGGCGAAATCAAGGAAGACTCCGTGAAGACGCAGGGCCTTGAGCGCGCCGACGCCAGCGATCTCGGCGAACCCGTCACCAATCGCCAGTCGCCCGCGCTGATCGCTTTTCGCACGCGCCCAGGCGACTCCAAATCCCAACGCTCGCTCCACATCGCCGTCGCGCGTTACGCCCAGCAAGCCGTTCTCATGGCCAACATCGAAGAGGCCCGCTATCGCGTCCTGCTCACGCGCGATGGAAAGTCCCTCGTCGAATCGCGCTACGCCGTTCGCAACAACCAGCGCAATTTCGTCAAGGTCGCTCTTCCACCCGGCGCCACGCTCTGGAGCGCTTCCCTCTCCGGCAAGCCGGTTCGCCCCGGTTCCGCGCCCGACGGCAGCCTGCTCCTCCCTCTCGCTAAATCGCGCGCCGGCGAAGACGCTTCCGAGTTCGCTCTCGAGATCGTCTATCTCCGCCCCGGCGCTTCCTGGACCGACAAAGGCCGCCTGAAACTTTCTCTCCCCGCGCTGGATCTGCCAGTCTCGCGCACGGGCCTCCAGGTCTTCTTCCCGCCGCTCTTCCGCCTCTCATCGGAACCCGGCTCGTTTCACGCCGAGTCCTATGCGAATCCAATCTCCTCCGTCCTCACCGCCTCCGTCGCTGAGCCGCCCGTGGACACGCCGATCGCGCCGCCTGCGGGCTCCGCCGGCGTCGTGGGAGGAGTGATGAGCCGCCAATACATGAGCGTCATCGCTCCATCTGACAATTCAAACGACAACAAACAACTCTCCGCCCAATCGCAGTCCCTCGTCGATAAATTCCACTCCACCGAACGCGGCGTCCGCGCCACCGGCATCCTTCCTGTCCACGTGGATTTCCCCGCATACGGCCCCTCTGTCTTTCTCGTTTCCGAACTCACCAGCGAAAATCAATCTCCGTCCGCTGAATTGAACTATCAGCAGGACAAAAAGGCAGGTGGCAAGTGAACCTCCGTCTACTCTTTATCGCTCTTGCTTTCTCCTTCGCGGTTCCCGCATTCGCCCAGAAAAGCCTCGAATCGCCGCTGCCACCAACCGGCAACGTCACCCTTTCTCTCGACGAGTACAATCGTCTCCTCGCCCTGGCCAATCGCCCCGGGAAACGATCCGAGCTTCCCCCGCTCCCCTACATCCTCAAACGCGCCGATCTGAAATTCCGCGTCTCCAACGACGGCGTCCTCGGCTCCGTTCAGCTCGAAGGCGAAACCCTCGGCGCCACCGCCGCCAAAGTTCCGCTCACCAGTGGCATGACCGTCCTCGACGCGCGCCAGGGCTCACGCCCGCTTCCGCTTCTTCTCGACAACGGCACTCACGTCGCTGTCCTTCCCGGCGAATCCGAATTTTCCGTCAATCTCGACGCCGGCCTTCCGCTCTCCATCGAAACCGGCCGCGCTTCGTTCCTTCTTCCCGTTCCCTCCGCCGGCAGCGTCCGCCTCTCGCTCACCGTTCCCGGCGATCGCGCCAACGTCCAGCTCAACCACGGCATCATCACGCACCGCGCCTCGGTCAACGGCAACACCGAAATCGAAGCCACGCTCGTTCCCGGCCAGGTCGCGAACATTTGGTGGGCTACCCGCGAAGTAGTCGCCCCCACAATCCCGCGTGAAGTCCGCTTCCTCTCAGACGTAAAAACTCTTGTCTCCGTCAGCGAGTCCGATCTTCAGATCGCAGCCCTCGCAAATCTCACCGTCGTTCAAGGTGACGCCGATCAATTCTCCGTCGCCATCCCCAGCGGTTTCGAAGTCACTTCCGTCAACGGCGCCTCGCTCGAATCCAGCGAAATCCAGAACGGCGCGTTACTCCTTCACGTAGCCGGCCGCGGCCACTCCACCCACGAATTCCTCATCGCAATGGAGCGCCCGCTCTCCGAAGCCAATGCCGCCGCGCCGATTCTGGGCTTCAAAGACGCGCAGCGCGAAACCGGCGAAGTCCTCGTCGAAGGCCAGGGTACGCTCGAACTCGCCGCCCACGAATCCGGCGGCCTCAAGCGCCTCGACATCAAGGAAATTAATCCCTATCTCCGCGCGCTTTCCCGCTATTCGCTCGAAGCCGCCTTCCGCTACCATCGCCAGTCCGACGAATCTCCCACTCTCGCGCTCGATTGGACACGCTTCCCAGACGCCAGCGTTCTCGCCGCCGTCGCCGAACGCGCCGTTGTCACCACCCTCGTCACCTCCGAAGGCAAATCCCTCACCGAAATCAAACTCACGGTGAAAAATCAGGCTCAGCCTTTTCTGAAAGTGGAGCTTCCCGCGGGCGTGAACATTCTTACCGCCGAAGTCGCCGGCGAAAAAGTGAAACCCGTGCAGGCCGCCGACGGCAGCCGCGTCCCGCTTCTTCGCGCCGGTTTCCGTCCCGCCGGAGCCTACACCGTATCCTTCGTATTCCTCCACGCCGGCTCGCCCTTCGGCAAAAAAGGTGATGCCGGCCTTTCCCTTCCGAAGATTGATATCCCCATCACCATCCTCGAGTGGGAATTGTTTCTGCCCGAACTATACAAGGTGAAGGATTTCGGCGGTGACGCACTCTCCGCCACTTACTGGCCTTCGTCGCTGGTACCTTACAATCGGCTTCAGACCTACGGTAGAGGTGAAGGCGGCGGAATGGGCGGCGGCAGCTTTCAAGCCGGGGTTGGAGTGGCAGGTCTCCCCGAGAACGGCCGCAATTTCGCCAGCTTAATGACGCTCGCGCCCGGCATCATTCTCGCTCCCAACCAACTCGGCGGCGGAGTCGTCGATCCCACCGGCGCCGTCATCCCCTCCGCCATCGTCGAAGTGAAAAACTTTGCGACGAACGCCACCTGGACGGCCTCCACCAGTTCCGACGGCCGCTGGCTGCTTCCCAACTTGCCCTCCGGCGCCTATCAAATCACCGCCCACGCCCAGGGTTTCCAAACCATGCGTTCCACAATTTCCTATGACGCATCCAATCCCCACGCCTATCAGATCTGCCTCAACGTGGGCGTCGTCACCAATTCTGTCGAGGTGACTACGCAAGGCCCAATGGCCGACACAGAGCTCGCGCAAATCCACGGCGGCAAGAAAAACAAAAACGCTCCTCCGCCGCCACCGCCGCCTTCCCCCAACGTCTACAACCTCCAGCAGCGCGTAGCAGGCGTCCTCCCTGTCGCCGTCGACATCCCCCGCGCAGGCGCTTCCTACCGTTTCCTTCGTCCACTGGTCCTAAACGAAGAAACCAAACTCTCCTTCACCTATAAATCAAAATAACCCCCACCTGGGAACACCATTCTCCCGAATGGCGTTCCCCGTTTGAGTGCGGAAGCGCAGCTTCCGCTTTTGCATCGCAATCCCAACGCGCTATTTCAAATTCGAAGCAACCCGCCCCGCACCTGTAGGGGCCGGGCTCGCCCGGCCCGCTCTGGCTCCTCCACGCTCCCGCGCTCTTCATAACGTCCTCAAAAAATCAATCACATCCTGCTGATCCTCCACGCTCAACCTCTCAAATTGCTCGATCACGCGATTCGCCTCGCTGCCCTTGCCCCGATGCTCCAGAATCGCCTCCACCAGATTGCTCGTTCGCCCATCGTGCAAGAAGAACACCCGTTGCCCCACGCCCCACAAAGGCGCCGTCCGAAACTCATCCGGCCCCGCGCCTCCTTGCGTGATCCCGTCTGCCAACCCGCTGCCCATGTGGTGCACGATCAGGTCTGAGTAAAGATTCGCCGTCTGATTTGAAAGCGCGACGCTCGGCACGGTCGAAGACCCGCTCGCAATCTTCGCCGCAGTCGTAAGTGACGGCGTATGGCAATGCACGCATCCGACCTTCGCAAACGTAGCGCGCCCTTTTTCTGTCGTCGCCGTCGCAGCCGCCGGAGCCGGCGGCGCCAGCATCCGCATAAAGTTCGCAAACGCCTCAATATCCGAAATCACCGCCGTGTTCGGGTTGCCGCCGCTCGGCGAAGTCGGCGTGAAATTCAGCGTGTCCTCCGGCGTCGCATTAAACACGCACCCCGGCGTCTCGTCGCGCTCCTGCGTGAACAACTGGTTTGTCACGCCCATCTCCACGTTGTACGCTTCGCTCGCGAACAGCAGCAGCGATTTGTTCTGCGCCTTCCACCCGAATCGCGAGATCGTCCCGTCGTTCGCGTTGCGGTTTACGTTGCCGCTCAGGAACGCGTTCGCATGCCCGTAAATTCCCAACGCCGATTTCACCGTCGCGTTCGCTTTCATGTTCGCAAGAATCGCCGAGTCCGGAATCGACTCGATCAGCCCCGCCCCAAACACCGGCGTCGGTATCCGGAAAATAATGTTGGGATTCCCGCCCTTGCCCGTAAGCGGATTGCCCGCCGGCAAAAAGTCCGGCTGCGCAATGTTGCAACCCACCGCATCCGCTCGCCCGCTAATCACAAACAGGTCATGCACCTCGCCGTCGCCCGTCCCATCCGGACTGTGCACAAACCGCGCCTCGCGCACCGGTCCCTTCGCCGTGATGAACCACGGCACCTTGTTTTTTGCTCCATTAAAAGTAGCAACCGCGATCAACGGATTTTGCGCCGGGCTCGATCCGCCCTCATCCGGCTGTGCGTGGCAGGAAAAACATTGGTTCGAATTGAATCGCGGCCCTAGACCATTGTTCGCGCCCCCGGTCACCGCCTCAACATCGTTGAACCGCGCCTGCCCATCCAAAAAAAACGCCGTCTCGTCCGCCGTCAGCCCCTTCAGCGGACCCCCGCCTCCCGATGGCCCTCCCCGCACCCCCGGATCCACCGGCCCCGCCTTCGCGTTCGTCCCCTCCTTAGTCTGTCCAAACGCGCCCCCACCAAACATCAGCGCCAACCCCAAAACCACCACTCCGCCTACACTCGCGCACACCATTCCCCGAAAGGTCATCACCGTAACCTCCTTGGGCTTGGGTATGCGCATTGTACACCCGGGCCATCCGCGTTGGCGTGTCAAAGGTTATAGCTCACGGATACTTGGCAACTCTGCAATCTCGCTCGCGAGTCACAGGACTTTTCCCTCTTTAAGCTGGGGCGCGTCAATTCTGGCGCGACGTTTAGGGCTTCACCTGCACACTCGCTTCGTTGGTCACCAATTGAATCGGCCGCTGCTGCGAGTCCTTCGCGCTTACCTGCACAATCGACAACGTGCCCGTGCCGGGCGCAAGCCCCTTGATCACGATGCCCAGAATTGTGCCCGTGCCGCTCACTCCTGCCGTGTTCGGTTGACGCGTTGCCGAGATAATCGCCTGACCGCGCTCATTATCCACTTTCTGCACAATAGCGATCTCTTGATCCCCAGCCTGGAGGAACCCTCCATGCCGCACTTCTTCCACACTGATCAGGGCCGGGTTGTACTGAAGCAAAAATGGAATTGAGAATAGGTCATTGACATTATCCACCACTACGCCGACCGTCATGGTCTGTCCCGCTTTCAAAGACAGATTCCGGGGCTCAAAGCGAATCTCCGCGGGTTTTCCGGATTGTTCCGAATTCGATGGAGCTTGCGCATCGGCCGGGACGGCGGGTTCTTGTACCTTCGTCGACGGTGATGCCGCCGGTGGCTGCCGCTGGGGCGCACGCATTTCGCTCGCGCGTTTGGTCTGAACGTTCGTTTCGGAACCGGCATACAGCGCCTTTAAGTTGGATTTCGTCCATTCCGGCATACGGACAATGCGCGGCGTCAAGATCATCAGGATCTCGTCATCATCGGAGCTTCGATTGTCGTCAGAGAACAGGTGCTTAAGGATGGGAACATGCGCCAGGCCCGGCCAGCCATTCAGCGTCTTCATGTCCGACTTCGTGATCAAGCCGGCTAGAATGCTGGATTCACCTTCTTTCAGGCGAATTTCATGCGCAATTTTGCGCTGGCTGATGACAGGCTGCTGGATGCCGCCGATTGTGACGTTGTTAGAGACGGAAGATACCTCCACTTGCAGCTTCAAACTCACATCGCGGTTTGGGTGAACACGCGGAGTAACCTCCACGTTGACACCGACGTCGATGTACTGGAATTGCGTATTGACGAGAGGATTCACGAAACCCGCGCCGGAAGTCGAACCCACTCCGACTCCCGCCTGGAAACTGCCGGTTGCCACGGGGACGCGGTCACCAATATTCAATTTTGCCGGCTGCCCTTCCAGGGAACGAACTTCCGGGTTTTGAATGACCCGCGTAGTGGAATCAGTCAGCAGAAAGTTCGCCGTGGCACTGGGAAGGGCAAGCACAACATCATTCTGATTCAGGTGTGTGAGTTGGTTCAGCGTGACCGTGCCGGGAGCCGTGTTATTGGAATTGTTGGATACGATGTTATTGTTGTTGGTCGTCGAATTGGGATTGATGGCAATGCTGGCTGATTGTCCCGGCAAAATGCCGAGATCGCGCATGCGGTCGGTCCGGGCCTCCAACACTTCCACTTGAATAATGACTTCGGGTTTGGCTTTGTCGACATCCTTCAGAAATTTTTCTGCGAGGGCCAATTGGTCCGGCGTCGCGCGGATCGTGATGGCATTCTCCGCGTTCAATTGCTGGATATGCTTCAAATCCAGCAGTTGGCGCAGCCCGGTCACAATTTCAGTCAGGTCTTGCGCTTGCACGGTATTGGAGAGATAGAACGTGCGCATGAACTGCTCTTCGTAATCGCGGCGCTTTTGCGCCTGGTCTGGAATCACCAGGAGAATGTTCTCCGATATGGGCATCGCAAAAGCCTTGCTCTCGATGCACACGATGTCCAGAGCCTGTTCCAGCGTGACGTCGTTCAGTTCCGCCGATATTCGCCGTGCCGGAAAATCGGGATCGTAAATAACCGTCAGGCCGGCAAGCTTGCCGATCGTGTCGAAGACGATTCTCGCGTCATTGGTCATTTTTAGATTGATGGCTGCTCGAGAGAGTGGCTTCAGTTGCGGAGGAGTTGAAGCGAGTTCCGTCTCTTCGTCGACCGGCGAAGCCTCGGAAGGCCCATTTGCGGCACGCTCCCTGTCGTCGATCATCTCCATGGTCTTTCGCAGTTCCTGCTCGGCCGCGACGCTCGACGGGTCCATGACGGCCGCCTTCCGAAACTCGCTGGCAGCGCCTTCCAGATCCCCCTTTTCGCGGAGTTTCAGCCCTTTCTTTGTGTGCGCTTCGCCCGCGCCAAAGCGTGCTTGGTCGAACTTTATCTTGTACTCGGCGTTGTCGGGTTCCGTCTTTAGCGCCTTCTGGTAATACTCAAATGCCGCATCGTAATCTTGGAGTTCTTGGGCTTTGCGCCCCTGGTTGAAGTTCGTTCTCCCTTTCGGGCAGCCCGCCACCGCCAGGCTGATCCCCGCAATCAGAACGATTTTCCTCCATCGATACATCTCTCCTCCTCCGACGCCTTTGATTGGGAACTTATGGAAGTCCAACTCAGTTGACCGAGGGGCGCATTGCTTTGCGGTCCCGTGCGCGTGGCCACGAGTCGACTACTTTTCTTTGGCTGTTACGTCTCACTTGTTCCAGTTCAGGTCCGACACAAAAATCGAGCAAAGCGCCGAAAACAAAGAGCACCGCATTCGGCGTCGCGACTGCAAACTTATCTGTTGTTGATTACGTCAGCTCCGGAAGCCTGGGGTCACTCGATATGCTCAGATCCTCCCACTCTCTGTAAGACGGAAGAATTTACAGAATGTGTTTTTCAAACTTGTCGTATACATCACTTCAAAGCAAGAGCCGCAGCGGTGGTCTGGATGACACACTCCATCCAAAACCGCAGCTGCGGCTCTTGTCGCGTTCCCACTCGTCTTCGTTCGCAAGTGTTCTAAAGGCGAACTGTCATGCCGGCGGTCGCGTCGCGCTGCGGCCGAACTTCGATGCCGCAAGCGCAACACGACCCCTCGGGCCAACCAATCCGCCTATCGGGACCGAGAATTACTTGAACCATCGCTGATATAAGCGACGATTCATGCTTCGTCACTTTTGTCCGTTGTGGTCGCCGGATTGGTTATTGTCATTGCCGGATTGCTCGCCATGCTCCTTCGCGCCGGCCAGGCTGAACGCGAACACTTTGTTATTCCCGGTTCCATTGATCTCCCGGTAACCGGATCCCCAGTAGAGCGTGCTGTCCACGATCGATGGCCCATCAATCACCGAGCCTCCGCTCGCAAAGTTCCACAGGATCTTTCCGGTCGTCGTATCCAGCGCATACATTTGCCCTGAATTGGAACCAGCATACATGACCCCGTTCGCAACGCTCACCGAACCCCTGTCAATGCTGCCAGTAGTGGGGTCTGCCGTCTGCCAAAGGATTTTCCCCGTGGCAACATCCAGCGCGCTCCATGCGCCCCAGGTGATCTGCTGTCCTGATGGCACCAGCGTGTAGGGCAGATGGTCGCTGTTCGAGATCGCAACATAGATTCGCTTGGTGTCCGTCGCCGTTCCCCACTCGATGCCTCCGAGCGAAGCGCCCGGCCCCACCGGTGTACTCCAAACGATGTTGCCGTTATCGGGATTCAGCGCCCAATAGATACCGCTTTTCTGTCCGAACCCGACAATATTTTCCAGCAAATTGGGACCAGACCCTCCCAGATCGAAATCAGGGCTCGTCGGTACCGGGCAATTCGGGTTTGTTGCCCCGCCCGGGAGAATGCACGCCACCGTCCACGTGTCGAAGCTTTGCAGCATCCGCGACCACTTGATCGCTCCTGTCTTCAAATCCAAAGCCAGCGCCGTGTCGAAGAAATCGTCAGCTGCAACGCAATTCGCCAGTGGAGTCGCGTTCTGGCAAGCTTCCACGTCCGGAGGCGCCGTGTAGTTGTTTCCCGTGCCGATGAAGAGCACGCCGCGCTTTGGATCAATCGCGGGTGGCTGCCAAATTGCCCCGCCGCTGTATCCTCCAACCTGCCCGCCGTTGTCTGGCATGTCGAACGTCTTCCAGAGAATCGCTCCGGTCTTTTCGTTCAGCGCCACCATACTCCCGCGAAAACTGCAGCACGGATACGCCGGATTCGTTGCCAGAGTTTCTTCGCTCGAAGAAACTCCGATGTATACAACGCCGTCGAAAATAACCGGTGATCCAGTGATGATTGCCGCCGGATGATCGTCCACCTTTGTCATCCACCGCAGCGTTCCCGATTGGCGATCCACCGCCATCACGTTCGCGCCGTTGTGAACTTTGTTGGAACTCTGGATGTCCCCGATAATCACCTCGTTGCCGTCTACCGCGGGACTCACGCGAGAGATCGCTCCCTCGACGCCGTCGTAATCGGAGATCTTGTGCGACCAGATCAGCCGGCCGCTCTCTTTCTCCACCGCATAAAGATTGCCGCTCCAGTCGGGAAAGTACACCGCGTTGCCATCCACCGTCGGCGTAGCGGAAACATCGGCGCCCGTTGTGAACACCCATTTCGTCGTGAGCCCGCTGACGTTCGCGGGGCTGATCGTGTGCTCGGCTGGTTGACTCCAACTATTACTTAGATTCTGTCCGGCGATTCGCCATTGCCCAGGCGGGGCATCGTCGGACTGGCCTCGCGCGCTTAGCCCCGCCACCAACAAAAGTGCGGCGGCCAGCGCTGCCTTTGGCATCAACACGTTATATTTTTTCCTCGACATCTTTCTCTTCTCCTTGGATTCGGTCTTCCGATTGCACACGCCCGCGGCCTTCTCTCCGTTCTTCGGACACACCACAACGTCTTGTCGGCGCCTGGTCGCCATTCGTTTCAGCGAATAGTTCCCCGCGCCGGCCGCGTCTCGGCCACTTTTGAATGCCACTCTTTCGTTTGAGGGTTTTGACTCTTCATGCGGGGTTCAGCGTCATTTCAACCATTATCCTCAACACGTCACACACTTTCTTAGATGGATGCCCCGCCCTCGCGTTCCACTCTCTCTTGTAAACAATTTGTCACGCCAAATCACGCTCGTCGCGTCACGCTTCTCGCTTCGTATACTCAGCGCCAGTGGCGTGACAAAAGTTCGCCCAGCGCGTAAGCACCGGAAACTGGGACGATTTTGCCTAGAAAAAGTTACGGCCAGAGATTGGAAGTCAAAAGTTAAAGGCTGAATGTCCTGGAAAAAGTGAAGAGCTGAAGCGACCCCACAACTCGGGTTCCATAAACCGGAACTCGGCGCCGCATTCTGATTAGAACGTTGCACAGGTCGAACCGTGAGGTTCGGTCGCTCAGCGATCCTCAGCGCGGCATCAGCCGGAAGAAGAGAGACTGCTTTGCCACTGGCTCTACTTTTGCTTCCAGCGCAGCCATTTGCGCCTGGTTCAATGGGGTATACGAACGCGCGAGGTCCACGCATTCCTCCACCTGCTCGACGGAGTCGCACCCGATGATTGCCGTGCTGATGGGCAGCGACAGCGTGTAGAAAAAAGTCTCCCGCTTCGTCAGCGTACCCGGAATGGTCGTGACTGCCCCTCGGCCTTCCCAGGAACGCTTTTGTTGTTCCACAGGCGGAGGTGTCCAACTGGAAAGAATGCGGCCGCGTGCCATCACCTTCATTCCGATGATTCCCATCTGTTTCTCCACGGCCAGCGGAAGCAGCTCTTTTTCAAAGCTGTAATAATACTTGTCGGCCGCGTTGAGGCCCATCAGGACTGTATCGAACGGAAAACGGCGTATGCATTCCATCAGCGCTTCGGGACGGAAGCGGCCGGTGACGCCGAGATGGCGCACAATTTTCTGATCGCGCGCTTGCACCAGGGCTTCCATGGCGCCGCCCTTGCCGAATATCTGGTCAATGTCTTCCTGAATTCCAACATCATGCAGCTGCCAACTGTCGACGTGATCGGTATCCAGCAGCTTCAGGGACACTTCGATGTTTTTAAGCGCGGCGTCGCGGGTCCGCTCCTTGGTCTTGGTTGCGATAAAAACCTGATCGCGTGAGCCCTTCAGGCCCTTGCCCAAATACTGTTCACTCCACCTGTCCGGCCCCCCGTAGATGGCGGACGTATCGAAGTAATTCACTCCTAACTCGAGAGCGCGCTGGATCAATGGCAGGGCAACGTTTTCGTTATTGGCTTTCTCCAGCGCTCCCTGGCCACCGAGGCCAAAAATACCCGCCCGAAATCCTGTCTTGCCGAGATTCCGCGTCGGCATCATGTCCTGGACGGCCCTTGGCCCAGCTGGACTGTTTTCCTTTGGCATCACCTCGCCCGATGCGCCAGAAGCGATCACCCCCGCCGAGAGGCCGGCTGCCAGCGATGCCGCCCCGGTCTTGAGGAAACCACGCCGATTCTGGTTCGTACCATCCTGAGGTGTGTCGTTTGGCTTCATGTCCATTGCTCCCGCAATCGGAAGTGAATTGCCTGCTTTCTTGCGACCCGAATCGGATCCGTGCGAGTATATTTGCCTCTATGCGAGCGAGTCAATCGTTTGTCTAGCGGCGTTTGCAACTTTGATCTCAACGTCTATCGCAGCATTCAGATTGTGCACGGCACCATCGCTGCCAAGGGGAGATGAGAATGATCCTGAGAGCATTTTCTTTGTGCTTTATAGCCGCATCGATACTTTCGCCGGCTGCGTTTTCGCAATCGTTCTTGAGCCAGTACAAAGGTTTGCCTTATCAGGACAGCCGCTACACCGGCGGTCCGCAGAAAATTCCGGGAAAGGTGTTGTGCGCCTACTATGATCTGGGCGGCGAAGGAGTCGCGTATCACGACTCCGATCCAAAGAACCACGGCAGTGGAGAGTTGAATCCGGCCGATGGCAGCTACCTCAACGAATTCCGTATCCACGAGGGAGTGGATATTTCCTACACGAAGTTCAACCGAAAGCCGAATCCAATTGACGACAACCCTTTCAACAAGATTGTTCCGCCCGCGGACCTGCTCTACGTTGGCTGGACCGAACCCGGAGAGTGGTTCAACATTACGGTAGACGTGGCAGAGACGGGAACATACGCGGCCGACTTCCTTTACACCTCAAATCGCGGGGGAACAATATCCCTTGATGTGAACGGAAAGGAAGCGACGGGAGCTCTGCAGATCACGACAACGAATGACCCGGCGGATCCGCTGGCCTGGCGTCAATGGCACCATTGGAACCTGACTTCGCAACTTTTCAAAGTTCCTCTAAGCAAAGGCAAGAACGTCCTCACCGTACACATATTGACGAACGGCAACATGAATCTGGCCTATTTCGACTTCAAACCAGTCCACGATTGAAGTGCAACTTGCCAGTCCACTGGCCATAAATTCCTGGAAGTTATCTCATAAATGGTTCTGTAGGAGGCCGGGGCTTCAGTTTACCCTGAGCGCAGCCGAAGGGCCCCGACGTAAAAATGATAGACAAACTGGGCTTTAGCCCCTAAAGAATGCTTCGCCGGGGCTCGCCCTCCATTTATGAGATGGCTTCTATACAAAATGGCGGGCGGCCAACTGACACCGCGAGGTCCTTGTCGATGAGGACGAACTCTCAATAGGCGGGTGGCCGGGGCACGCGACTGGTAGCTCAAAAGCTTGCGGACCCTTCAGGCGGAATGTTTCTTATCCATGATAGCGCTCGAGAGGCTCGCGTTTTTGCGCCCACTGATTTTCGAGACGAAGTGGCAGAGTTCGCAGTTCTCTATGTGCTTTTCCAGGTGCGAGTATGCTTTGGCATAATCCGCCTGCAAGCGCATGAGTTCATCGCTCGCTTCCCAGCTCCTCACGACGGAGTTGACGATCTCTTCGCGCCGGTTTTTCCAGGTGTCCAGCGACTGCACGCAAACGCATAAGAGTCTTTCATATTCCGTGCAAAACGCCGTTTTGTAGAAAGGTTCGCCTTCCATAGGCTCCTCCCGTACTTCCTATAGGAGCAAGTCGCACACCAAAGCAGCTAAGTCGCAAGCGCGCCGGAACTTGGTGCAGGAGTGGTTTTTCTGGAGCGCAGTTCCGGTACGAAGGTTCGCACTGGTATTCCGTTTGGCTCTGTAATTCTTACCAACCAGGATGCTGTTGCAGTGGTTGCGGTTTTTGCCAGGGTTGCCACACCTTCTGCCCGAAACAGAATGGGGATTACCCGCCAGTTGAAAGTCAAAAGTTAAAAGGCGACTCCAGGCACCCAGGTATCAACTCGAACCCCGGCCACCCGGCAGGGGGAGAAAAGAGAAGAGTAGCTCACCTCTTCTAAAACCGAAAGCAAAGGCCACCCAAGAGGTTTTGCGGATTGAATGTGCCACCCGCCGTCATCTAATCAGCCGAACTGTGAGCTATCATCCTCTTTTCCGATATTTTTAGTTCACTCTTTAAACCATTTGTCTGCCTCTGAAATAGATATTGGTTCCGGATTGTGTTCATCTCGATATCCAATGTAGTGCTCCGACACACTTGGGATAGATCGCAAGAAACCCTCTAAATGCCGAGCTACCACCTGAGAATTGAAACGATTAACAAACTCAGTAGGTGCGTCCTCGGTTCCCAAGGACCTCCAGCGAGGATTTGGCGGGCGTTGCAGCACATAAATTTCAGATTCCCCACCGCAATATCGGCAAGCCTCCATGGCTTGCTGAAGCGTAAAACCAGCAACCGTGGCCGAGTACTTCCAATCAGCATTTATCCGGTGCAAGCGATCAATGAAGAAAATCCCTATGTCAGCGCCGATTCCAGCGTATGCAATATACTCCTGAGGTTGCGGAACTCTATTTTGGGTCGAAATCAAATGCAGTTCATTACCACAGACCGCGCCTATGACCAGAGATATCCCCTCGCTGTTCTTGTCTTTGTCGATGTATTTGGTATGAATGGAATCCAACACCTTGTCCGCGATATCCATAAGCCCCTGCTCGCTTAAGGGCTCTTTCTGATGCAGTTCTTTCTCCATGGCACGCATGGCATTCTCTGCGATGGCCGCATCCCCTGCTCCGCCTATCACTACTGCCCATTCTTTCCCCGTTATTAATTTCAACTTGGTCACAACTCTTTTCGCAGCAATGCCTCCTGATTCTTCCTGTTCCGCGCCGATCACGATGCAGTCGTTAGATTTCAATCCAATGATTAGGGTCACGCCAATTCTCCGTGGGCCGTTAACAAATGGCGGCTTCTTTCTCTACTGAGAATTGGGCACACCCTTTCTTTTGTAAAGTAAATAATCCTGCTACGCAAAAACACTGGGGTAGGGTATTTGTCATACCAATTCAAGCCCTCTCTCCCTCCCCTCCTCGGAAGACTGGGGAAGACTGGGGACAGACGGAAAGTTTTCTTGCATTCCAGCAGCTTGATAAATTGGAAGGGAACATCCTGTCCGTCCCCGAATTTCCGACTCCCAAATCTGACGATCTCCCATTGACCGAACGATCAAACTTTTACTCACGCGTAACAGCACAATCAAAAATAGGGGACGTCACGTTGGGCTAACTCTCCGAAAAGTGGTAGCCTCCCGGAATGTCATCTTTCTCTGAGCGCCAAGGCTACAGCCAACCGAAAGAGATCACATTTCGTGAGGAACTTTCAGTCAAGCTCCGTATCCCTGTTTTCGACATCCTGAATCGCTACATTTCTTCTAAGTTCCTTTGGGAGCGCGTCGAAAAATTATTTAACCCGTATGGAACAGATGATTGGCCCGAAGTGACCGAGGCGATCCCGGTAATGCGTGGAGAGGACGACAACGCAGTCGCCGCGAAACGCGTCCTCCTAAACTGCCCATGGTTTCGGGTCTACGATGTGATTGAGGATATCTTTGGCCAATTGATTTTCTTTGAAAATGAGTTGAGTACTGATCCTTTCGAAGAGCCGCGCGCCTTCCCGTTTCAGCAGGACATTAACAATTACTTCAAGCACGTGGGAGTAGGGTGGCAACTCGTCAAAGGTAAGATCGTCACGCGAGGTAATGAAGTATTTGAGGACACTGTAAAGACTGCCGTCGCTGTTTTGGAGGAGAGTGCAAAGCCTACCGCCGCCGGACATCTACAGTTCGCCATCAGCGCCCTTTCCGCCAGGCCAAAGGTCAACACAAGCGGCGCAGTCGCGCACGCCACGAGCGCGGTCGAATGCGTATTGGGCGAAATCACCGGCCAAGCGACGACGCTTGGGAAATATTTGGACAAGAATCCTGCCCTCTTCCATCCAGCGCTTAAAAAGGGGCTTGATGGGATTTATGGTTATGCCTCAAGCGAAGGCGCTCGGCATGGGAAGGAAGGCACCGAACCTTCCAGAGACGAAGCGGAATTTGCCGTTGCAGTGTGTGCCGCTGTTTGCACACTCTTGACCCGAAAACAGCCCAAATGACAATTCATTAAACCTTGGTCCGAAACACGGCACGGCATGGCGGTTGCCCCGGATTCTCGCTTCCCGAATCTGACAAGTCTCAGGAAAAAGGTCCTGTTAGTTCCCGAGCCTGAACTAGTTCCCTCCTCGGACCTAGGGAGCCTTCCAATTCCCGCTCGCGTGATAGAATCCGCGCAAGTGAGGACGCTATGAGAGTGTCTGTGAACCGGAAGCCAGCTATGACTGTTTACAGAAGAGCGTTGAAGCACAAAAGGCTCGTTTACGTTCTGGCCGCGCGGAAACCTCTCAAATATAAAGATGGAAGATCCAGGATTCTGTACATCGGCACTACGAAAAAAGGGATTAGTCGCATTGCCTCCAGCGTGGCTCATAGATCGAAAAAGATACTAAAGCAAAGAGGAGTCAAGGAAATGGACGTACACGTAGTCTCGTGCGAGGCACGCCCCGGCCTCAAGTCGTGGGGATTGCTGGAACGCGCGCTTGTCGCTCACTTCCGTTCGAGGTACTTTGAAGTTCCGCTCTGCAACACCCAGCTCAAGAACAAGCGGTCCAGCGAGCATCTCGACACACTATTTAAGCCAAGAGTGCTCGGGAAAATACTGACCCTCTTTGAAGGCCCAGTAAAGCGTGGCTAGGAGGTTTCATTCGATGGTTCGGCGAACAGAAATTCCTCGCCACCAGCCCCTCGGGCCACGCGGTGCCATTCGATTCCGACCGCGAGTCCTCTTGCATCGAGCGGGGATCGGCGCTAGCGTCAGGTGATGGCCAAGGCTAAGGAAGTTGAACTCGAGAAGCAGGCGCCCGTGGTGGATGATGAAGACCAGGCGACCCTCGCTGCTATTGCTGAGGGCATCCGGGACGCCAAAGCGGGCCGCACGACACCCCTGGACCAAGTTCGCAAACTCCTGCCCCGATGGATTACCGCCTCCTCTTCACGCAAAGCGCGTTAGCGGATCTCGCTGAATTCATCAGCCATAATGCCGAAGACGATGGGAAAGCCCACGTCCGTGGCCGAAACTCCCCCGACATGAGTTTTCGGCGATCTTTGGTGCTGAATACAATGTGAATCACGTTTTGGGCGAATGTGTGAGACACGTGTCGCACCTCCGGCGCTTAACAACTTTATATACCAGCTACCCAGCGCTTACCCTTCGACTTTGCTCAGGGCAGGCGCACTGGGCTAACTTATGCCGCGCCTCCGGCGCTGGAGAAGCAGCACACGGAAAGGTTAAGCCCGCGACAAACGCCCGATGCTGGCGGGACCTGTGCTACTACGGGACGGAGAAGAGCGGGCGGGGCGAGCCCAGCCCCTACAAAGAAAGGGGAAACGCGAACCCACTCGCCATTTCTGTTACCCTATTCCCGCAACCGGCATCGAATTAACCGCATCCCGCCAACACAGAAAGGTCGTCATGCAAACAGCCTCCATACAGTGGACCGGCGAACAGAAATTCCTCGCCACCAGCCCCTCCGGCCACGCCGTGCCGTTTGATTCCGACCGCGATTCCAACAAGGCGCCCGGAGCGATGGAGATGGTGCTGATGTCGCTCGGCGCCTGCACCGCCACGGACATGGTGATCATCCTCGAAAAAAAGCGGCAGAAGCTCGAATCGCTCGAGGTCCTCTGCTCCGGCGAGCGCGCCGCCGAGCCGCCCACCGTCTGGACCAAGCTCGAAGTCCTCTTCCGCCTGCGCGGCACGCTCGACGAAGCCGCCGTGAAGCACGCCATGTCGCTCACCGAGGAAAAATACTGCTCCGTCGCCGCCATGCTGAAAAAAACCGCCGCCTTCACCTGGCGCTACGAAATTCTTCCCCCTGCGGCGACGAAATGAACGAGCCACACCGCAGGTGCCAATCTAGGGTCTGTGTGAAAACTCTGGAAAGCGAACCTCAGCGGCTGAAGCCGGGATGATATTGCCGCAGTTGCGGCACGACTAAAGTCGTGCCCTCCCGCTTGTTTCCGGCAAACCCCATCATTTACAATCAACTCTTTGTACACGCTGCAAGTTTCCTGCAAGGAGAATCATGGCTCGCTGCGTAAAAGCAAAAATCACGGGTGTAGCCGGTTACGTTCCCCCGCGCCTCCTGACCAACGCCGATCTCGAAAAAATGGTGGACACCACCAACGAGTGGATCATGGAGCGCGTCGGCATCCGCGAACGCCACCTGGCCGACAAAGGCGTGGCCGCCAGCGACCTCGCCGTGGAAGCCGTGAAAATGCTGCAAGCCAAGCATCCCTTCGATCTTCAGTCCGTGGACCTGATCGTCGTCGGCACGGTCACGCCCGACATGATGTATCCCTCCACCGCGTGCCTCGTGCAGAACAAGCTGGGCATCGCCAACACCTGGGGCTTCGACGTTTCCGCGGGCTGCTCCGGATTTCTCTATTCGCTCAACGTCGGCACGAAGTTCATCGAGTCCGGGCAATACAAGAAAGTCCTGGTGATCGGCTCCGACGTGAACTCTTCCATGACCGACTTCACCGATCGCTCCGTCTGCATCATCTTCGGCGACGGCGCCGGCGCCGCTTTGCTGGAGTCCGCCGCGGATGGCGAAGCTGGCATCATCGATCACGTCGCGCAGATCGAGGGCATGGGCGGCCAGTTTCTCTACATGCCGGGCGGCGGCAGCCTGAATCCCGCTTCTCACGAAACCGTGGACAAGAAAATGCACTACATCCACCAGGACGGCAAAAACGTTTTCAAATACGCGGTAAAGAAAATGGCGGAAATGACCGAGCGCGTCCTGGAGAAAAACGGCCTGACCGGCAAGGACGTGGACTGCTTCATCGCGCATCAGGCCAACCGCCGCATCATCACCGCCACCGCCGAACGCCTCGGCATGCCGCTGGACAAGGTGATCATCAACATCGAGCGCTACGGCAACACCACCGCCGGCACCATTCCGCTGGCCATGCAGACCGCCCTCAACGAAAAGAAACTCAAGAAGGGCGACCTCGTCCTCCTCGCCGCCGTCGGCGCGGGCTTCACCTCCGGCGCCACGCTGGTCCGCTGGGCGTACTGATTCCGGCGATTGCAAAGCTGAAATGAAATTTTTCAGGATGAAGAATTAGAGCGAACGGATCGACGCAGCCTGAACGAGATTCGATTCCAGGCGCCGGTCAACGTACACAGCGGCGATCCTGGCGCAAAGGACGCGCTCTTTTTCAGCCCAGCCGGCCATCATCGGCGAGAACTTTGCAAACAGCGACTCGGCCGACTGAACCATGGTGTAATAAGCCTTCACCATGCCCAGCCCGCTCTTGGTCTCTTTCAATTCGGGAGTAAACGTCAGCAGGCTGGCGAATTTTTCAAAGTCGTTTCCGCAGATGGACTCTTCCTGCACCTGGGCCGCTTCCAGCACGCGGCTGGAAATCGGCAGGCTGGCCATGCCGGTGAAGACGGCTCGCCAGTAGTACACGGCGAACTGTCCCATCGCGACGACCGCGATCGATAGTAGAGCTGCGGAGAACATTGCTTTCCTCACCTACGATTATTCCTTCCGCGGCCTGTTACCCCAATAGCTCTCAAGTACTACCGCCATAGCACTTCCGGGACGAGGTTTCGGCAGCAAACCCGCGCTTGTCGCGATGAGCTTCCTATCTTATTCTTCCATAAGCATTTAGGGGACAACTCATGAACAACAAACGGGTGCTGTCAGCCCTGCTTCTGGCCTCGTTCTTCGCGGCAATTTTCGGGTTCGCCTCGGGAAAGCCCCAGGCCGAAAAATCGGCCGACAAAACAAAGGAGGTCGATCGCGCCGCAATTCTCGCGGTGCTCACCGGCCAGCAGACGGATTGGAACAACGGCAATATCCGCGGCTTCATGGCCGGCTACTGGAACTCTTCCGAACTGACCTTCGCCGGAACGCGCGGATTCACGCGCGGCTGGCAACCAGTGATGGCGCGCTACGAGAAGACTTACGAAGACAAGGCCGCGATGGGAACCTTGGATTTTTCGGAGCTCGAAATCCGGCAGCTTGGGCCCAACGCGGCACTCGTGCTGGGGAAATGGCACCTGCAGCGGCAAGCCGGAGACATCGGCGGAATCTTCACACTGGTTTTTCAGAAATTCCCCGAAGGCTGGCGCATCATTCACGACCACACGACGCAAAGCCCGCCCGACTCAAAATAGGAAACCACCGCAGATGTGGAACCGAGCGCCAGTGTGTTCGCGAGGATCCTGAAAACGCAAAGTTCTGGTAAAAGGCGAGAATGGCCACGGCCGGCGCGCTCATTCAAAATTCATCGCATTTTTTTTGCATCGCCCATATCCGGAACCTCTTCTGGTAGCTAAAGTGCTCTAATCGCTGTGGGACTTTGCTCCGAAGGATTTGGCGAAGCTGGAGCGAGTCTCATTGCAGCTGACTGCGTTATGGCCAGCGGGGATGTTCGGAACACGGTTTCAAAAAGGGCAGCATGAAGGAAAGTTTTCTACAACGCCGGGTAAGAAAACCTTTGGTGAAATTGCTCCTGCAGGGAGTGACGCCAGAGAAACTTGCGTTGAGCCTCGCCTTAAGCGCCACCCTGGCGGTGATTCCGGCGATTGGCTGGAGCATGGGGTTGTGCGGGCTGGCGGGTCTTGCGCTCGGCCTTAATCTTCCCGCGATGCAAGCGGTAAACTACTTTTTGTATCCCGCGCAAATCGCGCTGCTGCTGCCCTTTTTCCGGTTGGGTGAAAAACTTTTCCGCGCGCCGCACTTGCCGCTTTCGGTTTCGCAGATTGTTTCGATGGCGCATGCGAATTTCTGGGGCGCAATCAAACTGCTTTGGAACACCACGTGGCACGCGGTTGTCGTCTGGACCCTGCTGGCCCCATTTGCGGTTGCTTTGATTTACTTCGTGCTCCTGCCCATCTTCCGCCGCGTGGCTCGCCGGGCAACAGCTATGCCACCTGCACCCCACGCGAGTGTCGCCTGACGGTCATCGCGGTAACTTCAGTTCGATCCTACAAAATTTCGAGAATTTCCTCGTAGCGCTTGAACGGTGGGATCAGGTAGGCGCCGGCCAACTCCGTCCGCGCCCACGCGAGCATCTCGCGCGCGACGTCGAAGCCGCGGTCGCGCGCGGAAACGCCCGCCGCCTCCATGGATTTCAAGAGTGGCTCCGGAATTACGATGCCAGGGACTTCGTTGTTAAGGCGCAAAGCCTGCTTGTAGCTGTTTAGCGGCCAGACCCCGATGAGCACGGGAATCGGCACCTTGCCGCCGAGCTTTTTCAGGAACGCGTACCAGTGCTCGGGATCGAAGAGCGGCTGGGTCATGGCAAAGTGGGCCCCAGCTTCGACCTTGGCGTGAAAGCGTGCGATTTCGGCATCGAGATCGTCGGCAACGGGATTCACCGCGACGCCGATTGTGAAATTGGTCTGACCACCGAGCGTTTTTCCCGCCCAGTCCGTGCCCTGATTCAGCCGATGCAGAATTTTCACCAGGCCGACGGAATCAACCTCGTAAACGCCGCTGGTTTCCGGATAGTCGCCGACCGATGGCGGATCGCCCGTGATGCCGAGAACATTGCGAACGCGGCCGACGGTCCATGCGCCGAGGAGCATGGCCTGCAGGCCGATGATGTTCTGGTCGCGGGTGGTCAGGTGAGGAACAGTTTCAATGCCGCGAGCTTCCAGAGCTCCGGCGACGATCAGCGCGTCCATGCCGACGCGAGCCATCGCGCCGCTGTTGATGTCGATGGCGTCGACTTTCTTCGAGGCCATCACGCGGTCCACCTGTTCATAGATGCGGTCGAGCGCGATGCCCTTCGGCGGATCGATTTCCACGCACACCGTAAATTCTTTTTTCTGCAACCGCTTCCAGAATTTGCTTTCCGGATCGCGTTCCTGCGCCGGCGGAGCAGGCTGCGCGGCCGCGACAACCGTGGCCGCAGAATGCGTCTTGGCCGGCCGAAGCGATTTCACCGCGTCCGCCATGGCGCGGATGTGCGCCGGCGTGGTGCCACAGCAACCGCCGAGAATGCGCACGCCCAGCCCGGCGGCTTCACGCGCGAATTCGGCGAAGTATTGCGGCGAGGATTTCGGGTAAACGATGCGGTCGCCTTCGCGCTTGGGGAAACCGGCGTTGGGCATGCCGCTGATGCAGCAGTTCTGCGCGTTCGAAAGTTCCTGCAGGATCGGCAGCAGCGATTGCGGGCCCAGAGTGCAGTTCGCGCCGATCACCTGGACATTTTTGTCCTTCAGCAGCGACGTGGCAAGAAACGGGCGAACGTCGCCGAACGTGGTGCCTTCCTCGGAATAAGTGAGCTGCGCCACGACGGGCAGGCTGGAAAATGAGCGGATGGCCTCGACGGCAAGCAGGATTTCTTCGATATAGGAAAACGTTTCGAGGATGAAGAAGTCGACGCCGCGCTCTTCCAGCGCCATCGCTTGCTCGTGAAAAATCGCGCGAATCTGATCCGGTTCGGGATGGCGCGCCTGAACGCCGATGCCGAGCGGGCCGATGGAGCCGGCAATCAGAATTTCGCGCGACGCCGCTTCCCGCGCTTCGCGGGCGATTTTCACGCCGCGGCTGTTGAGGCGCTGCACTTCGTCGCCGAGTCCCATGGGAGCGAGTTTGAAGCGATTCGCGCCGAACGTATTGGTCTCGATAATTTGCGCGCCGGCTTCAATGTAGGCCTGATGAACGCGAAAGACCGCCTCGGGTTCCGTGGCGTTCAACTCATCGAAGCAGCGCACCGATCCGACGGCTTCGTAAAGCATCGAGCCCATGGCACCGTCCGCGATAAGGATGGAATCCTTGAGCCGATCGTTGAAGTCCTGAATTTTCACTTTTCGATTTTCCTGTGCTCTGCGCCGCGCGTGATGATTGCGGCTAGCGTTTTTGTTCCATCAAACCGGCGACCGTGCTCATCAGGTCGTACTTGGTGAGTATCTCGAACTTCGCTTCGTCCATTTCCACGAACACGGCGGGATTTTCGTGGCTGAGCATGTAGGTGACGCGCTCGACGGGTGAAGAACCCGGGATCCGGGGAAGCGGCTTGCTCATCACTTCGCGCACCACCAGCTTGCGCAGGTCCTTGCCCTGCAGCGCGAGCGTAAGAATCTGGTCTTCATAGATGGTGCCGATGGGCAGCGTTTCTTCAAAGACCGGAATTTGCGAAATATCCTGTTCCTGCATGGTTTTCAGCGCGTGAAAAACGGTTTGGTAGGGGCGCGCAATCACCAGTTCGCGCACTTTGCCGGACTGCCGCTTGGCGTTCACGACTTCCGCGGCGGTGATGGGCACACTCGATTCCACGTAGCCGCGCTCGCGCATCCATTCGTCGTTGTACACCTTGCTGAGATAGCGCATCCCGGTGTCGGGAAGCAGCACGACAACATAGTCGTGCGGCCCCAGATCCTTCGCAAGGCGCAGGGCAGCGCTGAGGCAGCCGCCGCCAGAGCCGCCCGTAAAAATACCTTCCTGCTTGGCCAGGCGCCGCGCAACGACGAAGCACTCCTCGTCGTTCACCTGGATCACATCGTCGAGAATATTCATGTGCATGGTGGTGGGGAAGAAATCCTCGCCGATTCCCTCCACAACATAGGTGCGCGCTTTGGTGATTTTTCCAGTCTTGTGAAAATCGAAATAGAGCGAGCCTGCCGGATCCACGCCGATAATCTGAACCTTTGGATTCTTTTCCTTCAGAAATTTACCAACGCCGCTGATGGTGCCGCCGGTGCCCATGCCGCAAACGAAATGCGTGATCTTGCCTTCGGTGTCTTCCCAGATTTCGGGGCCGGTGGTTTTGTAATGAGCATCGGGATTGCACGGATTGTCGTACTGATTGGGATAAAAAGAGTTGGGAATTTCGCGCGCCAGTTTTTTCGCCACGCTGTAGTAGCTGCGCGGGTCTTCCGGCTCGACGGCGGTTGGGCAAACGATCACTTCGGCGCCGAGGGCTTTCAGCAAATCCACCTTTTCCTTGGACTGCTTGTCCGTGGTGGTGAAGACGCACTTGTAACCGCGCACGGCCGCGACAAGAGCGAGGCCCATGCCCGTGTTGCCGGAGGTGCCTTCAATGATCGTGCCGCCGGGATTCAGCAACCCTTTTTTCTCGGCTTCGTCAATCATGGTGATGCCGATGCGATCTTTCACGGAGCCGCCGGGATTCAGCATCTCCGCCTTGATCCACATTTGCGGCTTCAGCCCCTGATTGATCCGGTTCAGCCGGATGAGCGGGACACGTCCCACCGCTTCGAGAATATTATTGCAGCGCATAGATTGGTCTTCCTGCATCCGGCCCGAGCGCGGCCGGCCTGTGCCATACTTCCATTAAGTTTAGCATGCAGGGCAACGGCGACTCACACCCCGCCTGCCGGAGAGGACCAACATGCCACGCCAGAACTTTGCGACAGGAACGCCGTGGGAGCCGATTGTGGGCTATTCCCGCGCCGTGCGAATCGGTAGTCACATCAGCGTTTCCGGAACGACTGCGACCGGACCGGATGGAAAAATCATCGGAATCGGCGACGTGTACGCGCAGACCGTGCAAATCATCAGGAATCTGGAGGCAGCACTGGGCCGCGCGGGAGCGGGATTGAAGGACGTGATTCGCACCAGGATATTTGTGACGAATATCGCGGATTGGGAAAAGATCGGCAAGGCGCACGGAGAATTTTTTGGAGAGATTCGCCCCGCGACGTCGATGGTGGAAGTGAGCCGCCTGATTTCGCCGGAAATTCTGCTGGAAATCGAAGCCGACGCGATTGTGGAATGAAGTTGTAGCGGCGACCTTCAGGTCGCCCCGCCATGGCGCTACTGCTTCCTCATCGCCAACGCGCGGCTCACACGTTCCGTTGAGATCCTTCGGCCCGCAAACAACGCGGGCCTCAGGACGACAACCTTTCAACAGTGCGCGTCCGCACTACCAGTGAGCGTGGATGCGGTATTTCAGGACGGATTCGCCGTTGGCTTTCACGGGAACGTCGAACTGGGCGGCGAACGCCGCGGTTTTCGTGGCTTTATAGGTCGAGTTAAGCATCTCCCAGTCGCCGCCGATCGGTTCATTCACCTGGACGGTGACGGGCGTGTCCTTGTGGTTGCGCAGGGTGATCTCAAATTCCATCTCCCACATGCGGCTCCCGAGGCTCTTGTAGTCCGTCTGCTTGCGCTCGCTGACCACGTCAAACGCATTGCCTATTTTCACGGTGATGAATTCGTCTTTTGGCGTGTGATCGATGTGATCCTCCCCTATGAAGAGCAACCCGCCTTTGGAATCCTTCTGGTAGACGCGCACGTTGCCCGCGGGCAGCGGAACGCCGAGGCCTGCTTTCTCTTCATTCTTGAATTTGTAGAAAACCATGACGGGATCCTTGAGAGGCGATCCGGGATTCTGCGCGTTGTGATAGTAGAAGTTCTGCCCGTTCACAACAAAAAGCTTCTCCACTGGCACGCCGGTTCCTTCCAGCAGGCTGATCTGCTTGGATTCCTTATCTTCGACGGAGGTGCGGCGCCCAAGCGAATAGAGGTGATACTCGCTGAAATTTTCCTGCTGGAATTGAGCCTTGTCTTTCATCTCGGCGGCATTGGCAACCATGCCCGCGGCACGGTAGCGGGCTGGCTCGGGAATCCGATTCAAATCTCCTGCGACGAGTTGCAGCCGGGCGTTGTGGAAGGCGGTGCCGCTGTTGTTGATGACGGTGACCCAGCCGTCGAGATCGGCGGCCTTGTCGTCGCGCCCGACGGTGAGCACATAATCGGCGTTCCAGGAGAGGTTGCTGGCGAGATACGAAGATTCGATTTTTTGTTTGGTGGAGCCCGAATTCTCAAGCGACATCAGGAGCGTCGGGCGATCATAGAGGTTCGCCGGCACTTCGGGGAATCGATAGCTTTCGCCATACCCGCCGGTAACGATATCGTTGCCGATCTTCCACACGGGACCGTTGTTGTTGGCGAGCAACGTGGCCTTAATCTCTTCGTGCTTGGTGGTGCCGTTGTCCATGTAGCTGCGCACCAGCGTGACTTCCTTGCCGACGTATTTGTTGAGCAGCTTCGTGGGTTCGAGGAGATCGTATTCATAATTCTGCTCGAGCACGCCGACTTTGTCGGGCTCGGTCAACGAACGAAAGTGAACCGTGGCGGGATTGACGGTGGCGGCGATGTCCATGAATTTCAGGTGAAACTCACCCCGGGGAAGCTGCAATTCGCGGACATCGCGGATGAGCGCGATGTTGGAGTTGTAGACCGTTACTGCCAGATCCGTCTGGTCCGCCAGGCTGGTGGACTGATCCGCCGCGGCGTTCCGGCGGGAATCTTTTTCCTGTTGGCCGCCTCTCTTGCCGGCGTGAAAATCCGGCACAAACGCGGCCGCTACGGCCAGCGCGATCGCGGCGGTGGCCACCACCCAGCGGGTAGCCGCGCGCTTCAGAAATCGGGGAGTATTCATCTTCGCTTCACCTCTTCAAGAATTTGCCTTCGTGCTTAGAACGGGGCCGGCGAAATTTCTTGCGCGATAGCTATTCCCCGGCGGTTTGCTTCCAAGTCGCGCCGCCATCGGAAGTTTCATAACTCTGGAGTTTAAGCGCGTCCCAGATCGAGGCGTGTTTCGCGTCGGCGGCATGCACACCACCCAAATCGCCGGCAATGGGCGTGCTGATCCGGGTCCAGTGGCCGCCGCGATCCGTTGTAAGAAGGAGTGTTCCGGCTTTTCCGGCGATCCAACAAACACGCGAGGAAGGCGCAAAGCCCGCGGTGAGATTCGCGTTCGCGCCGGTGTTCAGCGATTTCCATTTCTTGCCGCCGTCGGTGGTCAGTTGCAGCGTTCCGGCGGGCTGGAGCTTCCAGAAAACTTTGTTGTCCGGAGTGAGGATGAAACCGGCGCCGGCACTGATTACCTCCAACATTTGGCTGCTCGACCCCTGCTTCAGCTTCATGACGTCGTTTTGTGTTTCCAGCGCTGCGGTGGCCGAGTCCACGGTTACGGTCTCCGTTACCGAGGAAGGAACACTTTTTGCGTCGGCGTGAGCCGGCGGTCTTTGGACCGCTACTCCTCCCGCAACGCCTCCCAGAGCCGATGGGACGGGAGGAGGCGCGGGAGGAGCGCTAGCCGAAATGGTAGGCGAGTTTTGAGGAACAACCGTGTCAGTGGCGGCCCGCGAGGAGATTTCCGGGGCAGGAGGAGGCGACTTTTTTTCCAATCGCCGGCCGGCAAGGTGATCCCGGGATTCCCTCACTGCGTCGCCAGTATCATTTGCCTGCGGAGAAGGTTTCGCGACGGCGGCAACAGGAGGTGCTTGTTCTTTTTTTGGCCGGGACACTTCGGCAGAGGACAATAGCTGATCTTTCGATTCCACCTGCGGCAGCGCTTTCGTGGCTTGCTGATCGAGAGCTTGCACCGCAGGTGCCGGCGTCTCATGGCGGGCGATGATTGTGTCCGAGTAGCGCGCCACTTTCTCCGTCCGCTGCTCGTAGATTCCGATGAATACAAGCACCCCGGCTGCAACCGCGCCCAGTGGAACGGCCCAGCGCAAGAGTCTGGGCCGGCGGCGGATGATTGCGACGGGCGCCACGGATGCCTGCGGAGTATTTGCCGCGGCTGGCTTAGCGCTTCGTTCAGGAATTCTCGACGTCTCTGCCCCCGGCATCAACACCGCTTCTGCCACCGGAATTCCTCGCTCTTCCCATTCCTCGGCAAGCTGGTTCTCGGTTGCTTCCACCAGCGCGAGCGCTTCCTGGCAAGCCTCGCACGTGGAGATATGCTGCTTCCACCGCGCCATCTCCTCCAGAGAAAGATTGCGCTCGTGGTAAGCGGCCAGCGTTTCCGCGTCCGGACAGTTCGCCTGCGCCCGGCCGCCACGCAAATGTTGCGCGAGCGCCCGCTCGAATTTTGGATCGCGATCGTCAGACGGCATGGCGCTCTCCCTTCTTAGAACGGCGGCGAAGGCCTTTCTTGCGGTGCTTCACGCTGGTTCCTTTCGATTTGCCCGCGGCGCTTCCGGCTTCGCATCGGGAAACATCCGTCGGAAATCGATGGGCACGTCTTCCGCGGCATATTCGAAACATTGCTGAATTTCCGCGTCGCTCAGGGAAAAAGCATCGCGCAGGTGTTGCTCCGCCATTGCCCGCAATTCCTGGCGGATGCGCTCCAGATTGCGGGAGGCGCTGGATTCATGCTCGCCAAGTTGCCGGGCGATTTCCGCCAGCTTCATCTGCCGCGCGTAATAGAGCTCGAGCCGCTCGCGATCGGCGGGAGACAAGAGTTTCAAGCAGTGCTGCAACGTAGCGGTAAAACAGGAAAGGTAATGCGCGCGGTGGGGATCCGGGAGCGGCTGTGCCTGAAGGCGATCGGGCGGGAGAACCGGTTTTTCGCCGTCTTCCGAGTCAAGCGATTCCAGCCGGCGCTGCCTGCGGATCACATCCACATGGCGCTGGGCAAGCACGGTGCGCAGCCAAGTCTTCAGCGAACTGCGCCCGTGGAAGTAGCGGAAGAGCGAGCGCTCTCCGCGCTTTCCATCCATCAACCCGAAAAGATCGGAGAAGAGCGAGTCGGCAAGTTCCTGCGGATTTGCGCCATAGCGGCTGGCCTTACTGATAGCCCCGGCGGCGGCGCGCAAGTAGCCCCGGTACTCCTGCACAAAAAACTCCCAGGCGGCTTCGGAGCCTTCAATGCATGCTGTCGTCAAGGCCAGGTCCTCAATGTGCAAGGTAAGGAGATACTCCTTAAGTCGTTCGGAAGTGGGGGCACCCTCCTGAAAACGCTTGCACACACTGCGCTCAAGGCCACTGACAAATTGAGATTGGGAGAGTCCCCAGCGGGCCGCGCCGGACTGGGCATAGAGCGACGCCACCAGCGGCTCGCCAGCGGCAAGCAGCGATGCCGGCCCGGTCGACGGTTTCTTCTCTTTGGGAGGTTGCGGCACTATCCTCCTGCCGGGAGTCTAAGGCTCCTTCTTTCAGCATGCTAGGATGCCCAACAAATAACCAACGCCCTATGGCGGAGATGCATCCTAAAGAGTACCCTAATGGAGTGACCGGTGGGTGCCCCAGCAAATCCCCGGCTCAGTCCTCCCTATTTGGGTTAATCTAGGGAGTGTTGCGCTGCCTGCCCCGCAACGATTTTCGCCTCGGCGGGTTTGTCCGAGTTAAAGAAATCCCGTGTGGAGATGCACTCGCTTTAGCATTAGCGAGTTCGCGTCGTTAGTACGAAAGTCCTATTCGAGGGCCTGCACCCCCTCAGTACGCTCGTACTGGTAAATCACACGTTCTGATTTCGAGAAATCGAGACCTCGTTGCTCTTGGATCGAGGTTCCAGGACGAACACTAGCGCGAGGCGGCAAGCGGATGGCCACGATGATCGCAGATCCACCAACGAGCAGGTCTCTGGGCGTGGGCTTTGGCTCCAACCGCAACCGGCCCGCGAATTCCGAAGCCTGGAAACAGAATATTGGAACCAAGCAGGTGCCTGCCCGCCTGGCCCTTTTGCCCGAAGCGAAGCCCAACTGGCGCCGCGTTGGATTCAGCGCCGGCGTGCAACTTATCATTTTGGGATTCTTCCTCATTGTTCCTATGCTCTATCCGGAGCAGATGAAGACGGCAATCCAGTATTCGTACACCGCCATCGCCCAGCCAGTCACGGAAATTCCAGTTGCACCTCCTCCACCACCGCCACCAACCCCGAAAGTAAAGGCGGTTGTGCCCAAGCCAACACCGCCACCGCCTGAACCACCCAAGCTGAATCCACAGCAACCGCACATTTTTGCCAACCTGGTGGCGCCCAAGGCGGTGAAGCCCAAGGTGGAAAAAGTCGAGATCAAAGATCCGGACATGACGCCGAAGTTTGAAGCGGCAAAGATCGACGTGAAAGATAACGGGCCGAAGCGTCCGAAAGAAGACGTGAAGACAAATAACCTGAATACTGGAAGCGCGGCGCCGGCAACGGTAGTCGCTCCAGTGGAAAAAGTGCAGACCGGCGGGTTTGGCGATCCGAACGGAGTAGCCGGCAAGGGCGATCCGAAACACGCGACGAACGTGGCGAGACTCGGTTCTCCTGCATTGCCCGGCGGCGAAGGCTACGGCAACGGCACCGGCGGCAAAAACGGAATTCCCGGAACAGTGGCCAGCACGGGCTTTGGCAATGGCACGGCGAATCCCCCTCCAAGCGGCAAGAAGGGCTCGGTTGTTTCCACCGGCTTTGCCAACGCGGCGGATAATACAGCCGAAGCGCCGAAGAAAAAGCAGCAAGCCGAGGGCCCGGCGGATAACGCGCCGACGATTATCGCAAAGCCGAAGCCGGAGTACACGGCCGAGGGGCGTTCGCTTAAAATCGAAGGCGACGTGGTTGTGGACATGGTCTTCCTGGCAAATGGGACCGTTCAGATCAACCGCGTGGTCAGCGGCCTGGGCCACGGCCTGGATGAAGCCGCGGTGCGGTCCGCGCAACAGATCAAGTTCAAGCCGGCGCTGCGACAAGGTCAGCCGGTGGATTTTCCGGCCAGGGTAAGAATCGAATTTCGTTTGGCGTATTGATGGGGTGAAGGGGAGATGAACATGCGAAAGTTTTCGAAGTATATCCTCGTGCTGGCGCTTGGCGCATACGCTGGCTCGATGGCCACTGCCGCGCCGGCCCCCGATGGAGATCAGCCGCGCACCATGGAGCAGGTGGTGGATCGCGTCACGGCCAACGAGCAGAAGCTCTATGGCCAAATCCGCAACTACTCTCCGCTGGTGGAGACGTATATCCAGAATCTGAAACCCGACAAGGACCTGGGACAGGTGCCCGCGGGGGACAAATATTTTCTCGGCCGCGCGAACTTTGCCAAAGGTGTGAGCTTGGTGCCCCTGACCGAGACCTCCAACAAAGGGAAGCGGGCGTTCATGTCCGTCGGCAATTTCTTCAGCTTTGCCATGCAGTTCCTGCCGGACGGCTTTCTGCAGATGATCTTCATCGACACGAACGGATTTGACCGGCAGCACTACAAGTTCGATTACGTGCGCCGGGAATTCCTGGGCGAAGTGCGCTGCCTGGTGTTCGACGTGACGCCTCTCGAAAAAAAGAACAACGGGCGGTTCCTGGGACGCATTTGGGTGGAGGATCAGGACTATCACATCGTGCGCTTCAACGGCGCGTACAGCGGAAACGGTCACTCCAGCTGGTATTTCCACTTTGACAGCTGGCGCACCAACGTGCAGCCGGGGCTCTGGATGCCAACCTTTGTGTACAGCGAAGAAAAGGACTTGCACTACGCCATCTCGAAGAAGCTCGACTTCAAGGCGCAGACCCGCTTGTGGGGCTATAACCTCGGCGGCGCTTCCCAGGAGCAGGAGTTGAGCAAGATTCTGGTCGAGACGCCGATGCAGGACGACACCAAGACCGCCAACGACCTGACACCGATCCAGGCGCAACGTTCCTGGGACCGCCAGGCGGAAGACAACATCGCGGATCGCCTGGAGCGCATTGGACTGATGGCGCCGAAGGGCGAAGTGGACAAAGTGCTGGAGACGGTCGTCAACAACCTGGAAGTGACCAACAACATCGACGTGGAGCCCGATGTGCGCTGCCGCGTGCTGATGACCTCCACGCTGGAATCTTTCACGCTCGGCCACACCATCGTGTTGAGCCGCGGCTTGATCGACGTGCTGCCCGACGAAGCCAGCCTGGCAACGATGCTGGCGCATGAGCTGAGCCACGTCGTGCTGGGCCACCGCCTGGATTCGCAGTATGCGTTCTTCGATCAGTTGCTGGTGGAAGATAAAGATACGTTCCGCCACTTCGGCTTTTCACGGACTCCGGACGAGGAAGCCCAGGCCAATACCAAGGCTCTCCAGATCCTGAACAATTCGCCCTACAAGAATCAACTGGCGAATGCCGGGCTTTTCCTGCAGGCCCTCGACAGCCGCCAGAAGGAAATTCCGAACCTGATCAGCGGACACCTGGGAAATCGTGTGCCGCAAATCAACGACCTGAAATCCACGATGGCGATGGATCCGAAGCAGAATCCGCAGAAGATTGCGGCGCTGCCTATCGGCGGCCGCGTGAAGATCGATCCCTGGAACGACAAGCTGGAGCTTATCAAGAGCAAACCAGTCGGCACGGTGGCGGAACGCGAAAAGATGCCGTTCGAAGTTACGCCCTTCATGCCCTACCTGATGCGCTACGGCGCCGACCCGGGGAAACCCGTGGCGGCCAGCACCACGACTCCGCAGGACGCGAAGCCGGGCGACGCTCCGGACCCTACAAAGCCGTAAGAATTTTCTCCAATTCCTGAAAAGAAAAAGCCCCCGGTTTCGGGGGCTTTTTCTTTTCAGGCTACGGTTTAGTTACACACTGAGAACGGCGCCCGGACCGGGCTAACCGTCCTTCGATCCGGCGAGCCTCAATCGTCTTAGTGGACGAATGCACCTGCCGTGCCTTTCTGGAGTAAATCGGCAAATTGCGCGGCGGCCACGGGCCGGCTGAAGTAGAAACCTTGCGCTTCGTCACACTGAAGGCCCTGAAGCGCCATTAACTCCTCCAGCGTTTCCACGCCCTCGGCAACGACCCGCAACTTAAGGCTTCGGCCCATGGCAATCACCGCGCTCACGATGGTGGATTCGTCGGGAGTGGTGGTGTTCTGGTGGATGAACGATTGGTCGATCTTGAGCGCATCAATCGGAAACTTTCTAAGGTAACTCAGACTGGAATAACCGGTGCCGAAATCATCGATGGCAAGGTGCACTCCCATGGCCTTGAGCACCAGCAGAACGGAGGTCGCCGATTCGGCATCTTCCATCAGCACACCCTCGGTGAGCTCGAGTTCGAGATACTGGGCCGGCAAACCGGTTTCCGAGAGTATCGTTCGCACGCCTTCGACAAAGCCCTTGTCGCGGAACTCAACGGCGGAAACGTTGACGGCAATTGGCAATGCCGGGAGTCCTGCGACTTGCCAGGCGCGCGCTTGCCGGCATGCTTCGCGCAGCACCCAACGGCCAATCGGGATAATGAGGCCGCAATCCTCGGCGATAGGCACGAACAGGGCGGGCGGGATAAGCCCGCGATTGGGCTGCTGCCAACGGATTAATGCCTCCACTCCGGTGATCTCACCTGTCTCAAGATTTACCTTCGGCTGATAGTCCAGCAGGAACTCTCCCCGCTCGAGAGCGCAGCGCAGGCTGCCTTCCAGAGATTGTCGTTCAACGGACCTCCGGTTCATGTCCACCGTGAAGAACTGGAAATTATTTCGCCCGCTTTCCTTGGCGTGATACATGGCCGTATCCGCACTCTTGATGAGTATTTCGGCATCGCCTCCGTCAGCCGGGTAAACGCTGATGCCGATGCTGCCGCCGATATGCAATTCTTGCCCCCCCAAAAGGTGGGGCGCGCCGAGCGAAAGAAGCAATTTTTGCGCGCTGGTGGCCGCGTCCTCGGGACGGCCCAGATCCGAAAGCAGAATCACGAATTCATCACCGCCCTGGCGGCTGACCGTGTCCGAACTCCGGACGCTGGCTAGCAATCGTTTTGAAACGGACTGCAGCAGTCGGTCGCCGACGGCATGTCCCAGCGAATCATTTATATACTTGAAGCGATCCAGGTCCAGAAAAATTACAGCAAGATGTTTTTTCTGCCGGCGAGCAACGGCAATCGATTGTGTGATCCGGTCGTTGAGCAACAGGCGATTGGGCAGACTGGTAAGAACATCGTGCTGCGCGGAGTGCGTCATCTGAACGGACATGGCCCGCGCCGCGCTCACGTCATGGAAAACAATCACCGCGCCGATCACCCGGCCTGCCCGGTCGTGGATCGGAGCCGCCGAATCTTCAATGGCGGATTCGAATCCGTCGCGGCGCACCAGGACGCAATTCGCCGTCAGCCCCACTGTCCTGTTTTGCTGAACCGCCATCTCCATCGGGTCCCGGGAAGTCTTCCGCGTAGCGCTGTCAATGATTCGGAAGACTTCGGCGATGGGTTTACCAATGGCTTCCTCGCGGCGCCAACCGGTCATGGCCTCCGCAACCAGGTTCAGATAGGTGACCTTGCCGGAAATGTCTGTGCAGAGAACGGCGTCACCGATCGAATTAAGAGTGACCACCGCGCGTTCTCTTTCCAGATACAAGGCATCTTCTATGGCCTTGCGTTCGATCGCGTTGCACACGGCTCGCGTCAGTGAATAACAATCGAGGTGATTCGGCAGAAGATAATCCTGCGCACCACGCGCCACCGCTTCCTTTGCCTGGGCTTCGTTATCGTTGTCGCCGAGAATGAGAATGGGGATGTCGGAGGCGGCCGCATGCAGTTTGTCGAAGGCCTCGAGGCCGCTACTCTCTGGCAGGGACAACTCTAGCAAGATGGCATCGATCCCATTTTTGATTAGCCGGTCAAGGCCCTCGGAAAGATTGCGCACCCATTCCACTTCGAACGAACCGCCGCTTGTCGACGACAGCGCGCCACAAATGTCCTTTGCGGCGTCAGGATCATCTTGAATCAGAAGTATTTTGGGGGACACGGTACGTATGGCCATAGTATGTCTTGGCAAACCTCAGAACAGTATTTCAGCATAGTAGGCTAAATCTTTACTGTACCTAAACGCACATAGCCCGAACTATCAGAGCATTTTAACTTTGAGCGTGGTTTAAAAGTGTCCGCCCATTCTTCATCGCTCAAGGATGGGCTGCGGTTCAAGTTGAAACCATTCTTCCAACGCAGACGGGTTTCGAAACGTCTTTGAATTGAGTTTTCCGAGGCCCCCCACCCAATACACAGTCACGCTATTTGTCATGCTGTCGATGCACATGCGCTGGTGCGTGTCCCTGGCCATATGTGGCGGGATTTTCCTGAGCCATTGAACGGTTCCTTCCCCTATTCCGATCTCCGCGACGAATCCGCCTTCCCTGGCGGCACTTTGAAACGCTTCCAGATTCATCATGGTTTTTTCCTTTTGTGCTTATTTGCTTCTGAGCTGCTGGACCTTGCCGGGAAGGATATCGTCGGGGATGAATCTTTTCTGTTTCCTTTCGGACACCAAGTGCTTACGTAGCAATAATGTTAATAAGAACTTCCTTAGATAAGAGGGAAGCTGCGTAAGCGTTCCTACTAGAACTTGAAACCGAAAAGCCCTAGAACTTCGGGGGTTTTTTCGTTTGATGCTACGACTCGATGTTGTTCTATCTCGTCTAAGGCACGCGCCTAGAGGGGTCCGATCTCGACTACATGGCCGGGCCGAATCGAGGTAAGAGCCTGCAAACATGCTGGCATTAGCGGTAGAAGGTCCTTCATGCGATTCGATTTCGCGCAAAGGATCACGATGGACACATTCCGTCCCGTCATATTCTGTTGGTGCTTAATATTTCGATCGCTTGTAAGCAGCACATCCCACTGGCCTTCGGCAAGCCGGAGTAGCTCGCCGTTCTTCTTGGCGCCATATCCTGCCTTACGGACGATCTCACACGCATGAGCCAGCGCAGTGAGAGTGCCTTTCAGTGCTGCTGGAAGGCACTCATCAATCAGGATTTCATTTCCCAAAGCGCGCCAGAACCAGCGCCTTCGCTTCTTCCAGCGCGGCGACGGCCTGCTCCCGGCTGACCCCCGGATATTGTTCCAGGAATTCGTCCAACGTCTCTCCACCTTCCAAATAATCGACCAAAGTTTGGAACGGGACGCGTGTGCCTCGGAAAACGGGTTCGCCACTGTGGATATCCGGATCTTGGACAATGACACTTTCAGCGTGCATCGCCATGGTAAGCCTCCTGCAGGTATGTCAATTATCTCATCTCTATGCAAGTACTGCTGCAAAAGTGTTGGTCCATTAGCCCTCTAACGACTTTAAGCCCACGCCATTCACTAAATTTCCCCGGCAGACTCCTTCGCAAATTTGCGAACCGCGTGTAAGGCTGATTCTGGCAGGGTCGAAAATGAAATCGCCATTCCGTACAACAAGGCGTCAACGGACTCACGAGTCGAGGTCTTTAGAAGCACAATATGCCCTGAGTTTACAAAAAAGAAGCCGTCCATTTCCCTTACCTGAAGATTCCATCCGAGTTCCTTTAATAACTTTATGCCCCCTTCAAGGGATTGTTCCGGTAGTTCCTCAAGCCACTTGAGTTCTTGCACGTGGAATTCTCTCCTACGTCTATTGATTAGCATACGCTGACGAAAGCGTTTTCATAAAGCGGTAGCCGAACTCGACGCCGTCGTAGAAATCCTGGACGCCGACGCGCTCGTCTTTTCCGTGGGAGCGGTGGTCTTCCATATCGAAAAACATGCAGGCGATGCCGTAAGTGGGGATGCCGGCGATGCGGAGATATTTTCCATCGGTCGCGCCGGTGGACATGGTCGGCACGATAGGGACGCCGGGCCACATTGTGGCGAGTGTGCGATCCAGAGCTGTAGTGACTTCTGGCAGAAGCGGAGACGGCGGGACAGTGACGATGGGGACGGTTTGCCCATCCACCGTTTTTTGAGCGACGACGGTAATGCTCACCTTTGAATCGGCGACGACGCGCTCGAGCGTTCTACGGACATGCTCCGGGTCCTCGCCGGGAAAGATGCGGCAGTTGACGTTGGCACGTGCCATTTGCGGGAGCGCATTTGGCGCGTGGCCGCCGGAAAGCATGGTGGCGACGCAGGTGGTGTGCAGGAGCGAGTTGTAATACGGATTGTTCGAAAGCCGCTTGATCGAGTCGGAGTCGGCCGGCTCCCTTGCGGCGCCGCGAAGATCCGCGGCCAACTGCCCGCTGGTGAGCGTGGCGGCGTGCGCAAAATAATTGCGCGTAATTTCGTTGATCTCAACGGGGAAGGAATATGACTGCACTTTAAGCAGCGCGGAGGAGAGTTCGTAAATCGCATTTTCCGAGCCGGGCACCGAACTGTGGCCGCCGGGGTTTCTGGTCTCGAACTGAAAGTCCGCGTAAACCTTTTCGCTGGCCTGCATTCCGGCGAGCACGCGCTTCCCTTTCAGCTTTTCAAACTCGCCGCCGTCGAGATTGATACAAAACTCCGCGTCGATCCAGTCGCGATGCTCCTTAACCAGCCAATCGACGCCGTTGAAATCGCCGCCTTCTTCGTCGGCGGTAAGTGCCAGGATCAGGTCGCGGTTGGGGACAAAGCCCTCGCGCTTCATGCGGAGAAAGCTTTCGACCAGGATGGCGTCGCCTTCTTTCATGTCCTGCGTGCCGCGGCCATAGAAAAATCCGTCTTTCTCGATGAACTGAAAGGGATCCACGGACCAGTCTTCGCGGCGGGCCTCCACCACGTCCAGGTGACCGATAAAGAGAATGGGCTTTTGCTGGCCGGAGCCGTGGTAGCGGACGACGAGGTTCTTCTTGCGATCGTTCGGGCCGGCGACGATGACGTCTCTTTCGACGAATCCAGCCGCGAGCAGCCGCTTGGCCATGCCTTCGGAGGCTTTGGAAACACTGCCAACGGAATCGCTGGTGTTGGTCTCAATCAATTGCTGAAAGATCGCGCGGGCCTCGGAGTTGACCGCCGTGTCGTTCTGCGCGCTTAGCGTTACAGGAAGGATCGCACCGCCGCACAAAATCACCGCCAAGCCGAGGCCTCGGGTCATTCGCTTCTCCTTGAAAAATAGGGATTCAGCCTAACGGCAAATCCCGTGCTCCGTCAAATTGGAGGCAAGTTGCCGAGGCAGCGCAGAGTCACATAGACTGGCAGAGTCGCCGTCTTGAGGAGGAATTTTATGGATTCGCGGAATCGCCGCTGGATGCAAATCGTGATGGGAATCGGGCTGTTTCTGGCGGGGAGTGTCGCCGGAAGCGCGCTGACGCAGAAAGTATCGGCCGTGAATCGCTTCGGCCAGCCTAAAACCGTGATTCACGTGGTCGCCTATAAATTCCGCGACGCCACTTCACAGAACGATCAGGAGCAGGCCATCAGCGGCATCCGCGACATGGCGGGAAAAATTCCCGGCATCAAGAACATCTGGCTGAAGACCGAGCGTAACCAGCTGCGCGATTGGAGCGGCGTCTACGTGATCGAATTCACCAGCGCGGAAGCGGCGGCGGACTATGCCGAGAGCCCGCTGCACGAAACCTGGCGCAAAAAGTGGGAAGCGCTGCGGGAGACCAGCGTTTCGTTTCAAATTTCAAACTGAATCTGTAGCTCACCCCTTCAGGGGTGAGGATTTTCGCAGCGGCGGCAAAATTGTGCCGACGGAAGGAAAACCCCTCAGGCCTGAAGGCCTGAGCTACAAGTCCATGAAGTTTCAGTCTTCTTCCTCGCGGACGATGCCGAATTTGCGGCGAAGAAAAGAATCCATCAGCGTGTCGGGGAGTATGCGGCGGCCGAGCGCCGCCCACTTCGCCAGCGGCGTGACCGTATAGCGCGCTTTTGGATGGCTGGCTTCAATGGCGTGAAGAATGACACGGGCGCAATCTTCGGGCGTCGTTTTGGATTCGCGGCGGCTGTTGGTGGCGCCGGCAATCGCGCCCTCGTAGATTTTCGCGTACGGGCTGGCCGCGGAGCCCTCGATGTAAGATTCGGCAAGGCCCTTCGCCGTCTGCTGAAAATTGGTCATGATGTAGCCCGGCTCGATCAGAACTACTTCAATGTTGAACGGGTAGAGCTCCAGGCGCAGCGCGTTGGAAAGCGCTTCGACCGCATGTTTGCTGCTGCTATAGGCGCCATAGGTGGGGGGCGTAAGGATGCCGGCGACGCTGCTGAGCATCAGAATGCGGCCGGACTTTCGCGCACGCATATGCGGGAGGACGGCTTGCGTCATGCGCAGCAGGCCAAAGATGTTCGTTTCATAGACACGGCGGAGGTCGGCGAGCTTAAGTTCTTCGGTGACGGCCATTAATCCGACGCCGGCATTATTGATGAGCACGTCAATCTTGCCGGATTTTTGCAGGACCTGCTGGACGGCGCGATTGACGGAGGTTTCGTCGCAGACATCAATCTCCAGCGATTCGAGGGGAAGTTTTCCACTAGTTGCGAGACGGTCTAGTTCGGCGCGTTTTTCGGCGGAACGCCCCGCGGCAAACACCCGATAACCCTTTTCCGCCAGGAGCAGCGCGGCCGCGCGGCCAAGCCCGTCCGTCGCACCGGTGATCAATACCGTCTGTTGCACGTTGCCCATGATTCTCCCCTGTCGAGAGGCCCATTTTACGCAGCGGGATGCCGGGAAGCCAGCCGGATTGGCGGAAAAATCACCGGCCGGATTGTTTCCTGTGACCGGGCCCGATTTTAACGGGCGTTTGCGTTGCTTCGCGCAATCCGGCGACGAGTTCTTTTGCGCTTTTGGATAAAGGACGCCGCCGGGGAATAATCACGTCAAGACTGCGGCGCAGCGGCTCGGCGTCAGTGATTTCGAGCGGGCAAAGGCGGCCGCGGCGGAGTTCCTCGACCAACGCGATTTGCGGGAGAAATGCCAGGCCTAGTTTGCGCAAGACCATTCGTTTGCAAGCTTCGATAGTCTCGACTTCCAGAACGATATTCGGAAGCAAGCCGTCACGGCGAAAGAGGCCGTTCATCAGTGTCCAATCACTGGAGCCGCGATCGTAGGAAATAATGGGCATGGACTCGAGCTCCTCGAGCCGCAGCTTTCGCCGTGCCAATGCGGGGTGCCCGGGATGACCGACGAGAATCAGGGGGTCGTCGCGGAGTTGAATGGTTTCCACCTCGGGATGGTTCAGGGATCGCGCGAGGCCGAGATCGACTTCGCCGTCGAGCACCATTTTCAGAACCTGGGCGGAGTTTCCGCTGCGCACGCTGACGATGACCTTCGGATGGCTCTCCTGATATTTCTTCAGCACCTCGGGAAGCAGGTAGGTGCAAATGGAAAGCGAAGCGGCGATGGGAAGCGCGCCTCCCGCGATCGGATGCAATTCGTGAACGGCCTGGCGGGCAATGGCCACTTGCCGCAGTAGCTGCTCCGCATGCGGGCGCAGCGCTTTCCCCGCGAGTGAAAGAGAAAATTTGCCGTGTTCGCGCTCGAAGAGCCGCGTACCAAGCGATTCCTCCAGAGTACTAATCCTGGCGCTAACCGCCGGTTGGCTGATGCGCAGCGCTTCGGCGGCGCGGTGGAAACCGCCATAGGTCGCAACCGCCAGAAACGTTTCGAGTTGGACTATTTCCATGGGTGGCGGGCCTCTCGTACCTTCATCCTAGACGTACTGATAGAAATTGTCTATCGGTGTGATAATTACAATCCGTTTGACTGACCACCTCCCTTTCCGCAGAATTGCAACTCCTTGAACCTGAACTGCGCGGGGGCCGGGTTTCCCGGCCTTTGCGTTCCAAGAAAGCGAGATCCTCCGATGTCCACCAGCCAAGCCAACCAGATTGCGGCACTCGAGAATCAGTGGCGGTCGAATCCCCGCTGGCAGGGGATCACGCGGCCCTACAAAGCCGAAGACGTGATCCGGCTGCGCGGCACCGTGCAGGTGGAACACACGCTGGCGCGGCTGGGCGCGGAAAGACTCTGGGATTTGTTGCAGGCGGAGCCGTATGTCGCGGCGCTGGGCGCGATGACCGGTAACCAGGCGATTCAGCAGGTAGAGGCGGGACTGCAAGCCATCTATGTGAGCGGCTGGCAGGTGGCGGCGGACGCCAATAATTCGGGACAAATGTACCCGGACCAGAGCTTGTACCCGGCCGACAGCGTGCCGAACCTGGTGCGCAGGATCAATCAGGCATTCACGCGCGCGGATCAGATCCATCATGCGGAAGGAAAGAACGGAAAGTACTGGTTTGCGCCGATGGTGGCGGACGCGGAAGCGGGATTTGGCGGAAACCTGAACGCATTTGAATTGATGAAAGCGATGATCGAAGCCGGCGCGGCTTGCGTGCATTTCGAGGATCAGCTTTCGTCGGCGAAGAAATGCGGGCACCTGGGCGGAAAAGTCCTGGTGTCGACAACCGAGGCGATTCAGAAATTGGTGGCCGCGCGGCTGGCGGCGGACGTAATGGGCGTTCCGACGCTGATCATGGCCCGCACCGATGCGGACAGCGCAGGATTGCTGACGACGGACATCGATCCGCGCGACCGGGAATTCTGCACAGGGAAACGTACAGCGGAAGGATTTTTTGAAGTGCGGAGCGGCATCGAAGCGGCGATCGCGCGCGGACTGGCGTATGCGCCGTACGTGGATATGTTGTGGTGCGAAACGTCGAAGCCGAATCTGGAAGAGGCGCGGGAGTTTGCCGATGGGATTCACGCAGTCTATCCGGGCAAGATGCTTTCGTACAACTGTTCGCCGTCGTTCAACTGGAGAAAGCATCTCAGCACCGAAGCCATCGCGCGTTTCCAGCGCGAGCTTGGCACGAGGGGCTACAAATTCCAGTTCATCACGCTGGCGGGATTCCATGCGCTGAACCACACCATGTTTGAGCTGGCGCGCGAGTACAAGACGCTCGGTATGACCGCATATTCGGAATTACAGGAAGCGGAGTTCCAAAGCGAGCGGGAACACCAGTATTCGGCCGTGAAGCACCAGCGATTTGTGGGCACGGGATATTTCGACGCAGTGCAAAACGTCATCAGCAGCGGCACGGCTTCAACGACGGCGCTTGCGGGATCGACGGAAGCGGAACAGTTTCACGAGATGCCGTTGCCACCACCGGCGCCTCAGCCGCAGCACACATCAGCCGCTGGTAACGATTGATTGCGCCGCACTCACTGGCTCAGGGGCAGGTTTGAATACAGCGTTTTGCCACCGCTTTCCACTACCAGGAACAGTCTGCTGCTGTCGGTGGCCTTCTGCAGGAGACTCTTTCGTTCTCCGTCGCACAGCACAAAGTATCGTTCACCGGAATTCCACAACGATTGAAACTGCCGGTCGTCGATAAAGACCGGCGCGCTGCCGGGCGCGTAGGAACCGTACTCCAGGTTATCGTATCGCCCGTTCCAGAGCAGAGCATTTCGCCCGGTATAGAAAATCACGGACGAAAACGCGTAATACGCGCCGGTGATGATCAATTCTCCTTTGGGAGCGCACATCAGCGCCGCCGCGATCGGCCGCGAGGAGAGGTAAGGGTCAAACACAACAAGCGCCGCGCGGCTGGCATGAATGAACAGCACCATCGTCAGCGCGATAGCCAGATAGACCCGCGTGCCCCGAATCATCCAGCAGGCCACCGCACCCGCCAAAAAGGCCAAGCCCGCCAAAACGAGCGGGAAACGCAGATAGGCGAAAGATTGAATCGTCAGATCGCCCATATGCCCCATCGAAAGCGTGTACGCTTCCGGATGCTGCTCGAGCGCGCGAGAGATGTCGCCCGGGGCCGCCGTGCCTCGCACGAGGTACAGAAGAATCGCGACGCATATGCCGCACACCGCGAAAATTACGCCGAGGACTCTGGTGCCCCAAAGAGTCCAGGAATCATTCCTGGCCATCGCGCTGCCCAATAACAACGCCAGGGCCGGATAGATCGGCATGGAGTAATACTCCTGGGTGGTGGAAAATGTGAAGAAAACCAGGAGGAACAAGATCCAGCAGAGCGCGAGCAGGCGCGTTTTCCCGGCTCGCTCGCGGGGCCTGAAATCCAGCCGCGCGGCGGCGGGGAAATATACGCTCCACGGAAATAACCAGACAAGATGTAGCGCCCAGAATGCGAACCGGGGGACGGTGTTGTAATCGCGCGGGTAGCGAAGATTCAGAAAGCGCAGTACGTGCTCGTTCATAAAGTAAAACCAAAAAAAACCGTGGTATTCGCCCGGACCGCTATGCATCGTGAAGTCGAGGTACGGCGGCATGCGCCGGGCGGCCAAAATGTGCCAGGGGGCGGCGAGCAGGAGAAAGATCGCGGCGCAGGATACCACTCGCAATCGCTTCCACACTTCCCAGGAGAAAAGCTGCCTCGTCAGGACGAGGTAGATAAAAATCCCTCCGCCCGGTAGCACGAGAGCAATCAAGCCCTTCAGCATCACTCCCACGCCGAGACTCGCCGCTAACGCGGCTGCCCAGAGGCGCGACTGCGCTTCCTTCGGATCCGTGGCCCGCTGAAATGCCCAGAAGGCCAAGCATACGGTAAGCGTCAGCATCACATCCGGTATTTGGATTCGCGTGAACAGGAATAGGCCGACGCAGGTCGCCAGGACCACCCCGGCGTAATATCCCGCCCGCTCTTCAAATGCCCATCGCGCATAACGGCAGGTGATCCAGGCAAGCAGCACGGCGGCAAGCGCGACGGGAATTCGAGCGGCCCAATCGTGTACGCCGAAAATGCGGAAGGAGATCGCAATCATCCAGTAAATCAAAGGCGATTTCTCGATGTACGGGACCCCGTCCAGATGCGCGATTACCCAATCGCCGGAATCCAGCATATTGCGGGCAATTTGCGCTTGAACGGCGTCCACATCGTCCATCAAAGATGGTGGAGAGACGATGCAACCGAAGAAAACAGCAGCGGCCAGGAGGATCAGGACACCGCTGGTTTCGAAGCGATATCCTCTGTCGCGAACGGGAGAGTCAGTTCGCTTGAGATTTGAATGTTCCAGTGTTTCATCCATAAGAATAAAATCATCAGTCCCCAAAGGTGAAAGCCCAGGTTGGCGCGGCGTCCCATGTGGTCTTGAATCAAGCCGGCGATCGCTTCCGGGCGAAATAGTCCGGTTTGTTTTACCGCTTCCGGGCTGAGGGTCTCTTCAAGGAAGGCGCGCAAGGGGCCGCGCAGCCAATCGTGCGTGGGGATATCGAGCCCGGTTTTTGTGCGGCGCAGCACGCTTGGCGGCAATTTCGATTTCATCAACCGCCGCAGTATAAGTTTTTGGCAATTGCCGCTGATTTTGAAACGATCCGGGAGAGATGCGGCAAATTCGATGAGACGATGATCGAGATACGGAGGACGAACTTCGAGAGAGTGGGCCATGCTCATGCGATCCACTTTCTGCAGCAGATCGTCGGTCAAATAGAATTTCTGGTCGAAAGCCAGAAAGCGGTTCAGATTGCCGTCGCCATTCGGTTGGGGCAGATTCGAATCAAAGAGATCCTGCACGCGAGCATCATTCATGCGCAGCAGGAGTTCCACCTGCTGGTTTCTGGAAAAAGAACCGTTCCAGTAGACATGCGCTTCGTCGGGCGGCAGCAGCGAACCTTCGAGGAACCGTTTTACCCTGTACTCTAATCCGATTTTTTCGTCGGATACCGGCCAACATCTCAGCGCGCCAAGCAGGGAACGTCTTGCAGCCCTCGGCAATAATCTGGCATAGCCGGCAAGATGGTCTGCCCGATACGTAAGATAGCCGCCGAACAACTCGTCCGCGCCTTCGCCACTCAACGCAACTGTCACGCGCTGGCGGCTCAGCCTGGAAAGAAACCACACGGGGACCGCGCCCGCATCGGCGAAGGGTTCGTCCGAATAGTAGGCGAGTTCCTCAATCGCGGATGGCAGATCGAGCGTCGGATTCAGATCAAGTTCATGATGCTCGGTGTGGTATTTCTCCACCAGTTCGTGGATATACGGAGTTTCGTCGAAGCTCCGTCCCCGGAAAGTGATGGAAAACGTATTCAATCGTTTTGTGCTTGCTTCCGATGCGTAATAAAGAAGTGCGGAAGAATCGATTCCGCCGCTCAGCCAGATGCCCACCGGCACGTCGGAGATCAGATGATCCTGCATGGACTGCTTGAGCAGATTGTCGAGCGAGTCTTGCGCATCTGGCAGCGACCAATTGTCATTTTGGGTGCAAGGAAGCTTCCAGTATCGTTCCTCCAGCACCAGGCCGTCGCGCCATTCCAGAAAGTGTCCCGGCCGCAGCTTCTGGATCCCTTCGATGAGGGTGAACGGTCCGGGCACATAATTCATGGCGAGATAATGATGGAGCGCGCGGAGATCCAAGCGCCGGGGAATTTCCGGATGATACAGGATCGCCTTCAACTCCGAACCGAAATAAATGTCGTCTCGCAGGCGGCAGACATAAAGTGGTTTGATTCCTACTCGGTCGCGGACCAGAACAAGCCTGCGTTGATCGACATTCCAGAAAGCGGCCGCAAACATCCCGCGGAGACGCCGGAAACAGTCGGTGTCCCACCGGAGGAAAGCGTGGAGGAGAACTTCCGTGTCACTGAGAGTGGAAAAGTGATGGCCCAGAGCGCGAAGTTCCTGCCGCAATTCATGGTAATTGTAGATTTCGCCGTTGAAAACGAGAACGGTCTTGCGGTCGTCGCTGAAGAAGGGCTGCGCGCCCGCTTCGAGATCGATGATCTTGAGCCGCACCGCGCCGAGGGACACGTCCGGCGATTCATAGGTTCCCTGCTGGTCCGGGCCCCGATGAATTAATCGATCGGTCGATTCCTTGATCGCGGAAGGATTAAAGACACCACCACGGTGGGTATAGCCTGATATACCACACACGAAACGTGTTCCCCCATTTACGCCAAAAAGAAGTTACTCTTTCCAGCGCACTTCTCTCCTGGTGCTTTCGACTAAGAAGCGAGACGAGTCGCGTTGGGTTGCCCACGAAACCGGCAGTTCCACTTCTCTCCTGAAGAAGAAACGCCGTTTCGAACCCCGGGACTCTCTCGCGTAGGGGAATAGTAATATGACTTGCCTTAAAATGGGAGTACTTCCCGTGCGAATTGTAGTTCAGTCCAAAGGCTTCAAATCCGGCTCAAACCAGCCGCGGCGAGCTTCGGAGCTTTCCAGCTTTTCGGCCGAGTAGTGCTCGTTCAATAAATGCTTATTCAGCAAGTGGGAATGGGTTTTTATCCATTCGTGAAATGAGCCGCACGAATTTGATTTGCGGCAGGCCGCGGCGACGAGCCTGGTCCAGGCAATGGTGGCTGTGTAGTTGAATTTTTGCGGGGCGCCGGCGCGCTGGGCGAATGTGGAGATTCCTTCCAACAATCGAGCTTCCGCTGCGCGTGCGCCGTGGCGCTGGACGTAGAGCCATGCCAGGCGAAGATGATCCGCGTGGTGAAATCCCGCAGGATCCAGTTGGCACGCCTCAAAGGCCTGGATAAACGCATCGTCGCTCATGGCCGCCGTTCCGAGGTTGAGATCCATCGGGCTCTCTCTATCAAAATGTTGGGAATAAAAGAAAAAGGCCCCGATCCGAAGCTCGGGGCCACTGCAAGGAATATAGCACAGGTTTTGCCTGGTGAGCGACTGGAATGTATCCGTGACAGGTATTTGCGAAGGGGCGCAAAAGGTAGGCCACTTGAGATTTTTAGATTAGGATGCTGGAGATGGGTTCGTGAACGGAGGGTTTCGTCATGAAAAACCTTTTTGAGGCGGTGACGGCGAAGGAAATCCAGGAGCGGATCGGGCGGCTGTGCCCCACCAGCCAGCGGCAGTGGGGGAAGATGACGGCTCCGCAGGCGATGGCGCACTGCTCGGTGGGCTTGGAGTGGGCGGTGGGTGACAGGGTAGAGCCGCGGATGTTTTTGGGCCGGATCCTTGGGCCACTCGCGAAGTCACAGGTGTTGAAGGACGAGAAGCCGATGGGGCGGAATGCCCCTACGGCGAAGAGCCTGGTGGTGAAGGATGAACGAGATCTGGGAAAGGAATGCGCGCGACTGTCCTCGCTGGTCGGGAGGTTTTGCGCGGGCGGGCCGCAGGGGTGCACGAAGCATCCGCATACGTTCTTTGGAAACATGACGCCGGAAGAATGGGCGGCGTTGATGTACAAGCATGTGGATCATCATTTGCGGCAGTTTGGGGTGTAGGGGAAAAGGAAAGTCGACAGTCTACAGTCAACAGTTCATAGCTCGGAAAAGGCAACACCAAGGTCTGGGTTGCCATATCGAAGATGGGACACTCTTCGTGGTAAATGCACCAGGAGGTTGCGTGATGTTTGGTCAGATTGGTGGACGGTTTAGGGCGATCGGGTGGCTTGGTTTATTGGTGACGTGCGCTGGCGGTGCCGCGGCGATTCTTGTTGCTGCTGCTGGCGTGGGGGCGGCCGGGGCGCGGGGGCAGGGCGCGAATGCGAACTGGGTGCTCACGTGGAGCGATGAGTTCGACGGGCCGGATGGTTCGGCGCCGGACCCGGCGAAATGGTCCGCGGAAACCGGGGGTGGCGGCTGGGGAAACAACGAACTGGAATACTACACGGCGGGGAGAGCGAACTCTCGCGTGGAAAAGGGCAAACTGGTGATCGACGCGCTGCAGGAAAAATTCACAGGGTCGGATGGCGTGAGCCGTGAGTACACATCCGCGCGGCTGAAGACCGGCAAACTTTTCACCCAGAAATACGGGAGATTCGAAGCGCGCATCCGCATCCCGAAAGGACAAGGCATGTGGCCCGCGTTTTGGATGCTTGGCGATGACATTTCCGCGGCGGGCTGGCCGAAGTGCGGGGAAATCGACATCATGGAAAACGTCGGGTTCGAGCCGGGGAAAATTCACGGCACGATTCATGGCCCCGGCTATTCCGGCGGCAAATCGTTGGGGGCTCCGTACGCTGTGGCGAGTGGCGACGTTGCCGATGATTTTCGCGTCTTCGGCGTCGAGTGGGAACCAAACGAAATTCGCTTCTACGTCGACGGCCACCTGTACGAAACGCGCACGCCAGCCGATCTTCCGGTGGGCACTCGCTGGGTCTTCGATCACCCGTTCTTCCTGATTTTGAACGTCGCGGTGGGAGGAGGCTGGCCCGGCAACCCGGACGCCTCAACGAAGTTCCCTCAGGAAATGCTGGTCGATTACGTCAGAGTCTATTCGCGGAAATAACTGCAGTCGACCCGTTCGGCAAGCTGAGGGTTGGCAGTTCACAGCCAGGAAAAGGCGACCCTGAGCGCCGGGAACGAAAGTCAACACCCGCACCCTTGCAAATCAAAGGGTGCGGCACCCAACATCAGGAAAGAGGCGCCTAGAAGCCGGCGCTATATCTCCTCCAGGCACAGCTGAATGACCTCGCGGACACGCTTCATCAGGGTGTGGAGATTTCTTGCCTGGGTGTGGCAGCCCCTCCGCGACGGAACCGTGGCGACATAATAGCCGGCCTCTTCGCACTCAATCAGAGCTGTAAATTTTCGTTTGGCTCTCATGGCGGCCCCGGCCGAAGTTTATCACGACCCCGACGCGGTCGGTGTTCCCGGGGAAAAGAGGTCGCTGGAGCGGCGGGCTGGCATAAAAGCCAGCGCTACATTTAGGAATGAAGAATGCGGAGAAGAGGGGCCGGGCGGGCCCGCGCGGCTGCCGCGGGGAGTGGGCAGGAAGACAAGATTCTGCCAAGAGTGGGAAAAGAGTTGCAGGAAACTAGATAGAGCCAAAAGCAAGCCCCCTATTTTCAATCTATTCGACTGGCAGGGCAATTGCCGCGGAACATACGGCGAAGTAGACCCCATCCCAGGGCTAGATCCTTTGGTCTGAGGGGGAAGCATGAAAACCATATACACACTGGCACTATGCTTGGGCTTGATCGCCCTGGCGGGGCCAAATGCCGTTTGGGCCGACAGCACATTCACGGCTTCGGGCACGTTCGGCGATAACTCCACACTATCAGGCACATTGACCATAAACACGAGCACCGGATTCATCACTGGCGCTGACCTAACCGTCCAATACAACATTAGCCCCAGCATCACGGAGAATTTTACGGACATCCTGGGCCAAACGCCCAACTCCGTAGATTTGGAGGGCAGCCTCTTCGGGGAGTTGTTTGTTTACATCGATGCGTCAACATTAGTGGGCTATCCAGGAGGCCCCCTATGTTCCACCTCCCTCCTCTCCTGCGTAGGCTCGGTCGTTAGCGATCTCTCCCCTGGAAGCGGCGTAACGGGAGTGCCGTTCAACGACTTCTTGACGAGCGGAACGCTTACCGCACCCACCGCGTCAACGCCGGAGCCGCCGACCGCAGTTCTGCTTGCCGCCAGCTTGCTGGGTCTAGCAGCCGCACTCATCCAGAAGCGATGGGCTTAGACCCGCCGCAGCTGGTAGTGTCCAGAGTTTTTCGCACATTTATGGCCGGAAAGAGGGCCCGCCTCAGGGAGGCGGCCGCTACAAGAAACAACGCGAGTGGGAAAGAAAAAGGCCCCGAACTCCGGTTCGGGGCCTTTTGGATTTTATCCCGGCGGCGACCTACGTTCCCACACAGTTACCCGTGCAGTATCATCGGCCCGGCGAGGCTTAACTTCCGTGTTCGGGATGGGAACGGGTGTGACCCTCGCGGTATGACCACCGGAAACTTGGTGAAGAGCTTCGCTCTTGGCGATCAGATATCAGATATCAGGAAGCAAGAGCGGAGACGCTTCGAAAGCTTTCGGAAAAGATTGGCGCGGCGCCACTGGGGCGCCGCGGACAACAGTCTTGGCTGGCGAATACAAGTTCGGCCCGCTGCCGAACAATTACTGTGTGCTACAAGACGTTGCAGAGTGGTCTAGAAACCAACCTGCAATGAACTCTTCTCAAGCGAACCGCCGGTGAGGGCGATCCCTACAAGAGCTGTCGAATGAACGACGGCTTGAGTAAGTTTTATGATTAAGCCGAACGGACGATTAGTACTGGTCAGCTGAACGCATTGCTGCGCTTACACCTCCAGCCTATCAAAGTCGTAGTCTGCGACTGTCCTTCTTAGGCAATGATTGCCTTGGGAAACCTTATCTTGAGGCGAGCTTCTTGCTTAGATGCATTCAGCAATTATCTCTTCCAGACTTCGCTACCCAGCGGTGCCACTGGCGTGACAGCTGGTACACAAGGGGTCTGTTCATCCCGGTCCTCTCGTACTAGGGACAACTCCTCGCAAGTTTCCTGCGCCCACACCAGATAGGGACCGAACTGTCTCGCGACGTTCTGAACCCAGCTCACGTACCGCTTTAATAGGCGAACAGCCTAACCCTTGGGACCTTCTACAGCCCCAGGATGCGATGAGCCGACATCGAGGTGCCAAACCTAAGCGTCGATGTGAACTCTTGGCTTAGATCAGCCTGTTATCCCCGGCGTACCTTTTATCCGTTGAGCGATGGCCCTTCCACGCGGGACCACCGGATCACTAGATCCAACTTTCGTTCCTGCTCGACTTGTAAGTCTCACAGTCAAACCGGCTTATGCTCTTGCACTCCACAGTGGGTTTCCAATCCACCTGAGCCGATCTTTGAGCGCCTCCGTTACAATTTAGGAGGCGACCGCCCCAGTCAAACTACCCGTCTGGCCGTGTCTCCCCACCCGTCACGGGTGGAAGGTTAGAGCGACAGTTCAATCAGGGCAGTATTTCACTGGTGTCTCCCCTCAAGCCGAAACCCGAGGATCACAGACTCCTGCCTATGCTACGCAGATCGAACCGTTACTCATGACCAGAGTGCAGTTAAGGTGCACGGGGTCTTTCCGTCTAGATGCGGGCATCCGGCGTCTTCACCGGAACCACAAATTCGCCGAGCCGCTTGCCAAGACAGTCGCTCTATCATTCCACCATTCGTGCAGGTCGGAACTTACCCGACAAGGAATTTCGCTACCTTAGGACCGTTATAGTTACGGCCGCCGTTCACCGGGGCTTCAGTTCAGGCCTTCGCCCTTGCGGGCTGAGCCCTTGCTTTAACCTTCCGGCACCGGGCAGGTGTCACCCCCTATACGTCGTATTCGACTTTGCAGAGAGCTGTGTTTTTGTTAAACAGTTGCAGAGCGCGATTCACTGCGACCGCTTCGGGCTATAAACCCTACAGCGGCGTCCCTTCTCCCGAAGTTACGGGACTAATGTGCCTAGTTCCTGAGCAAGCGTTCTCTCGAGCGCCTGTGGATATTCACCTCGTCTACCTGTGTCGGTTTGTGGTACGGGCACCTGGACGACTCCTTAGAGGTTTTTCCTGACAGCGTGAAATCAGAGACTTTGCGGCCTAACGGCCTCGTCCCCAGCCTCACCGTTGAATGCCCCCGCGGATTTGCCTACGGGAACCGGCTTACGCTGGGCAACCACCATCCATCAGGTGGCTCCCCTATCCTTCTGTGTCACCCCATCGTATAACGTCGCCAGGCGGGACAGGAATATTAACCTGTTGTCCATCAGTTACGCCTTTCGGCCTCACCTTAGGACCCGCCTAACCCTGAGCGGATTAACCTTCCTCAGGAAACCTTAGACTTTCGGCGACACGAGTTCTCATCGTGTTTATCGCTACTTATGCCGGCAGGGTCTCT